>Ga0207074_1058_pt1 | contig 17969 bp, 9 predicted proteins | sample Alteio_BWMinHeat_66_FD_153567 | JGI IMG/M metagenome (GOLD analysis project Ga0207074, IMG submission 153567) | Enriched cells from forest soil in Barre Woods Harvard Forest LTER site, Petersham, Massachusetts, United States -... | ecosystem: Environmental > Terrestrial > Soil > Temperate forest >...
AACATTTGAACGGGGAAGGATCGGAAGCCGTACATGCGTTTTACGTGGCCAAGAAGGGCGAGGTGGAAAAAAAGCTGGAGAAACTCCGGCGCGCGATCCGTCTCCACGGCGAATTAGAATTCCAAGATCCCAATCAGCCGAATCTCGCGGAAGGCGCTGACCTTGTCATCGCGATCCCGGACATCGCGCGTAATCAAAAACAAAGAGAGATGTTGCGCCGCCATTTCGAGTCGTTCGTCGATAAACTGAACCAAGATAACGCGCTCAAAGAAGATGGCCTGAAAGTCCGGATTGTCTTCGTGGAACCCAAAAAGCTATTCGACAACAATGGGGAAGGCATCCAATTTGATGTGGCGGCGCGCGCGGCAGACCCTGAGGAACATAAACTGGCGCCGGAAATCCGACGGCAACGGGCCATCGCTCGGGCAGAAAATCTGGCGGCCGTGGCAGCTCAAGTGAAGGGATCTTGGCTTAAGGCACGCGATTGGCTTTTTAAAAAGTGGTTTGACCTATTCAAACCGATCGTTGGGAATGGAGTCAAAGAACGCGTCAACTTACTGATTAACTACTTCCTCCGTCGGGCGCATCAAAACGTCCTCGCCGCCGATGCCGCTCTTGAACACTTTATGGGGGTCGTCGGTCTTGACGCCGTGGTGAAGGTCTTGAAGGGACTCAACGGCAAAGAATTGAAGAATCCCGAGGGACCCGCCGCCGTGCAGCTGCAGGCAGGCATCCATGAACTCGAAAGAGACTTGCCTCAGCTTGACCAACTGCATGTTGAACAGCAAGCCGTCCAGCCGGACATCGACGCGAGATCTGACACGACGGAGCAACCTAGTCCATCTAGGGGACAGAGCGATTCCGTCTTGCCGGCCGGCAATAATCTTGCTTATTTGGGCGCGCGGGCGGCTGGAATCAAGCATCCCGCCCAACTGCTGCTAGCTGGCGTGCTGGGTCTCGTCCTGGTCGAATTACCTTTGATGTACTTCTTAGGCATGCAGTCTAGTGTGCTTCACTGGGGAACGACGAATGTATCGATGTTTGGTCACGTCTTCCTCTTTAAGCCTGAGAGCGCGGCGGCACTTCTGGCGGGTCTGGTGAGTCTGACGGCTTTCCATACGTGGCTGGAATCCAAGGATCCTCGCGGACCGCCCGCGCATCCGCTGCGCCACGCAGCCTTCCGCATGTTGGTTTATTTGCCGTACCTTTTATTCGCGACTTCGACAATTACCCCAAACACGGTTTACCTGCCTCTTCTGGTTCATGGACTATATGACGTAGCCATCCTCCTCGTCATGATATTTCAAGCCAGCGCCCCCGTCCATGAAATGGACCGGTTGCTTGATGACATATTGCGTGCCTACGAACAGATGCAGAAGCCTATTGCGCAAGAGCGTCCGGAAGATTTTTACGGAGAATATGTTCGATCCAAATGGGCGATGAAACAATATATTGAGTATCGCTTCGTTGGTGATCGGGAAGCAAGGTTGCGGATCGTCGAGAATTTGCCATTACAGATTGCAAAATCTCCCGATGTGGTGCCAGCATTGGGCGCGTTTGCTATCGCTGATCCGGATGTGCGCGTGCGTGTGAGAGCCGTCGAATTACTCAGGGGTGTCAACGACCCCCGAGCGAAACGTTATTTAAAAATAATTGCTGATACCGATGAACAGACGGATGTGGCCACTATAGTACGGGATGATGATCGAGATGCGACGATTAGAAGCGCTGCACGGCCGATCACCCGGGACGAAGTGCTGAAAATCCTGGGGAACACTTGGGAGGAACTGCAGCACCTGAGCGCGGGTCAGGCGATGCAGCGAGCCTACGACCGATTTGATCCGGCCAGTCTTGATTCATCCAAAATTCCCACGATCCCCGTTGAAGAGCAACGCAGAGCATCAGCCCAAAACAATTTAAGCATCGTGGCGGGACCTTTGAATCAGGAGTTCTACATTTTTTACAAGGACATGCCCATTTTCCATGCTGAATTTAGCCCAGGTGCGAATCAGGTGATGAATTTTGATCTCATCGACTTGCATCCCGCGCTTCGCGGAGGAGAATTGGGACGGCGAATTATCCTCCAGCATCTCAACTATTTCAGATCGCAAGGCTATCAGGATGTCTCCATTAAACCCGCTCCGACGGCAGCCGGATATTGGAGCCGCTTTGGCATCGGATATCCCACCCCAGAACGGTCCGAGCTTATGACTCAATGGAAAATCGATGACGCCATAAGGGCCATCTCGGAATCTCGTCCAACGAATTCGATTCCAGCTTCCCAAACCGACCAAGGAGCTATTTCCGTACTGATTCAAAAGATCGAAGGCGCTGCGAATACCACGGGTTCAGCGGAAGCGCTCAGCCTGGGCTTGCAGATCATCCAAGGGAAATCCGTTCCGCCATGCCTCGAGCTGATCGATGCCTTGGATCACTGGCGGTTACGACCGAGTTCGCAGCCTCGTGCCGCGCAAGCGGTTGATACCGCGCAAATGCTCCGACGGATGGCCTTGATGAAGGCCGTGGACTTGACGGTTGAAGCGGCGCCTTGGCACTTTTTTGATGCCGAAGTGACGGCCGAAAGAAGCCCCTTGTACGGAAAAATCGCAAAGGACGACGAAGAGAATACACGCTACCTCGTGCTCGGGGACGTGCGGATTATTGATCGCGAGATGCTTCCCCGCGAAATCCGCGACCGCATCCGGGATGAATTGATTCTGACCGTTCCGGGACCGATTCAGGGCGGCGAATTCCTGGCGCCGACCGTGGGCGCCATACTGAATCAACGGGAACAGTTTCCGGGCGCAATCGTCGAAGTGCTCCATTCCGGCACAGGAGCTATTCCTCTTTTAGCTCTGCGTCTTGGCGCCCGTCGGGTCATTGGTGTCGAGACCGCCCGAAACGACGCGCTGGCCGCCGACCTCAATCTGGAAGAAGTAATGTCGCGTGGCGGGCGACCGTATCAGGGTCAGTTCCTGGCGCAGGCCAAGTGGCGCGGCTCCCAACCGGGTGAACATCAGCAATTTATTTTGATCCAAGAGGAGGTAGGGACCTGGGTGCAAGCAGATCCTGGGGTTCGCGAGCGAGTCATGGGCGGATCGCCCTCCATTCGCATCATCGTGGAGGGACCCGATAGCCCCTCTCACGAGCTTACGCTGAAGGACACCCGTCAACATGCCATCAAACTGGCTATTTTCGGGGGTCATCGAGAAGGACGCCTGGCGGGACTTGAGCCGCGCGTGACCATCGAAAAACTAAATGAAGAGGGCTGGCGGACAACAGCCGCCCAATACACGGTGGAAGACCCGGCCAATCCCAATCATGCCCACAGACTCTCCGCTATCATCGGTCTTGCGCTCGTTATTTTTGTGCTCGTGGCGAATCGGTTTGCGGGATCAGGCGATCTCTATAGCACGGCCGGCATCAATCCTCATTTATTCGACTGGGCGATGCATGGGATGGAGATGCTGATGAGCGATCGATACGGATTCAGGTCAGCTCAACTGGGAATCCTGCTGTTGGGTCTCACCGCCATCGGATTGATCTGGTACCGCCCCCGTTTCTCGAAGAATCTGGACAATCTGTCGCAAGTGATCCAGCTGCACAATTTCGCAGCACAGGATGAATTAATCGCCGAAATGGGCGATGCGGTCGAGCTCTTTTTCCAAAAGAAGGATTCGAAGAAAATTGAACTTCCTCTTCAGAAACAGGAAACCGACGCCTTGACGTTGTTTTGGCAATGCGCCTTGGAGCTCGGTCTTTCTCACAGGGCTATCAAGGTCTTGATCACGAACATGCGAAATGCACGGAACGAAAGTGAGCCGGTGGATCGGGTCAGAAGGCGCATTGTGGATCAGGTTCTGGTCCTGGTTCGACCGGCTTCCACGGCGGACTTTTATGGCCAAGGCCAATGGTCCCGAATCTCGACGGGAAGAGCGTCAATTAACTTTAATCAGTACCGGACATGGAGGAGAAGGCTGCTGATCCTTACCATCGGTTTATTGTTCTTCATCCTGTCGTTGATCCGGCTGAATGCCGAGCTGCCGGTGCGGCATCGGCCATCTGAACCAGTAGGCGTTTCTCCAGCGCCCATTCCTAAGAAGGACCTCCAACAGCAAGAACGTCCTGTCTCCGATTATGCCATCGGAACGTTCGGTCCGCGCGACGGTCTTTTCGGCGGGAGCAGCCGACCTATGAACAAACCCGATGGAAATCCAGAATTGCCTATCCACCGCAGTCAGCAAAAGCGAAAAGCCCTGAGACGCGCTGGAGAATTGCCGCATATCGATGTGCTGCGGGGTTTCCTCCCCGAGGGATCACGCAACAATAACGCCATGCTGGCGGCTTACCTGAGTGCGACCCACTGGATGCTGCAAAACCTGGCACAGGAACTCAACGACGCGCCGGAGGCGTACAACCAGTTAGCGGAATCCGGCCCGGAAAGTCTGACCGATGCTGACGAATTGCCGTATTATCGCGACTTTAACATCAATCCGCTCGGAACGCTTTTTCAACAATTCCTTAGGCAGTATTTCAAAAATATCGATCCGGTCATTCTTGAGAATTTTACCAACGAGTTTCTCCGGCAACCTTTTGAAGTCAGTCCGCGCGCGCCCAATTTTTGCACCTATTGGATGGGCTACATTAGTGCCGGGTTGAACGACCTGATCGAATTTCAAAAGATCCATGAAATCAGTCTCCGCCCGCCGTCGATGGGATCGACGCGTGAGATCGATGAACCCGTCGCTCAAACACCGGAAACCGCGACCCGCATGGTTTGGAGCGACATCGAATTATCAAGACAGGCCATTTTAAGGAAGCTTTTATCGAAAGCAAGCCAGATCGAGGCTGGAAAAGGTCATTTTGGTATTTCGCGTAAAAAACTGACGCGTTGGGCGCTGCAGACCATGGTCCATGAGCTTGATCTCACCCGGGAAAACATTCCTCCCGAAAATATACTTTCGGGAAAAGAACGCATTGAAACGGTCCGGGTTCTCGCGAGGAAATTGTGGGATTATCATCGTAAGCCTCCATCGGATATATTCAGCACACTTCGCAAACAAGTCATCCGGAAGATTCGCAAACTGGCTAAAGTAGGACCTGTCTCTTCCGGACCCACCTTTCGGGGGGTCGCTGCGCTAACGTTGCTGCATTACATCTTGATGTCAATGCCGACCGACACCTTGAAGATGTTCGTTCGGATGATCCACGCGGCACAGCCGGCGGCGGCGCCGACTTTGATTATCGGCTTACTCTGGGCTCTGGCGCCTTTCTGGCTGGATCCCGTCAAAAACTGGGTGGCCAATCAAAAAGCCGTCACTCGAGGTTTTGAATTTCTCCAGCGCGGAGGCGGCGCCTACCAGCAGCCGATCCCCGGGCAATGGGACTATCTTCCAGCCGCGGGTCCCATTACGCGGCAGCCGATATTTGCCCGCCAACGCGCCCGATTATTTGGAACGGGTGCTTGAGAGGGGAATCCAGGGGGGCCCAGGGTCCTACGTCAAAAGTCATCTATATTTATAGGTCTTTTGTAGCCCCATTTTGAGTCCTCTCTTTAACACGTGTGTAATATTCATCCTGTACACTTATTTGACGCGTGAAACAGGCCGTTTAGCCCAGAATTCGATGATAAAAAAACTGATCAGCATCCTCATTTCGGCCGCCTTGATCTGGACTTCGGGCAATTGTGCCCAGGCCGCCGCCATTTCTCCCGAGATTTTTGCCGCTCCCTCCAACCTGCCACAGTTCAAACTGATCCCCCCGGCTAAACTCGGCAGGATTGTGGACTACTTTAACGGAAGGACTGAGGTCAAAGGACTGAGGACTGAGCATGACGCCGGTTCTGCCCACTCAGTCCACAGTCCTCAGTCCTCGCCCCTTGTCATTCTGATTCAAGACCTTCATGCCAATTACGGTGTGCAGAAAAACATCGCGGGACTGCTTGATTTTCTCGCTAATCGCCTCAAAGTAAGTATGGGGGGATTTTTGCCATTTGCGTTAGCCGTGGAGGGCGCCTCCGGTCCGATCGATTCTTCCCTCATGGCGCTTTTCCCCGATGAAGAATTGAAAGAAAAAGCGTCGCAATTTCTGATGCGCGAAGGGGAACTCTCGGGCGCGGAGTATTTTGCCATTCACCATCGTATCCCCCAGGGTCTGGTGGGCGTGGAAAATGAAAAATATTACGAGACGCACCGGAACCTCTTCCGGAGGACCTTAGAGGACCGCCGGCTTTTAATTCAGTCTCTGGAACCCTTGAAAAAAGATCTGGCCATTCTGGCCCGACGCATCTATTCGGCGCCCGTCAAAAGAATCCAATCGCAAATTGAAGCGCACGATAAGGGCGAGCTCACGACTGAAGAGTACATTGGTTACTTAATGTCTTACATTGGTCCAAAGTCGAGTCAGCACCGATCGGACCTTGGACTCGGGACCTTGGACTCGGGACAGTTCCAGAAGGAGTTCCCTGCGCTGGCTTCCTTTGCGTCCAATGCCCATTTCGGTTCTTCTGAAAGCTTACGCGCCAAGACCTCCGAATTTATAACCGGCGTTCAGGGCCAACTCTCGGCGGAGGAGAAGAAAAACTTACAAGTTCTGGCCAAAGCGCAGGGGTTGACCACCTACTATCTTTATCTGCGCGAACTCGTGTATGCGCATCAACTCTTTCTCGGGGTTCCTCCCGAGCTGGCCCAGTACATGGAGTATGTTCATACGGTTGAAACCCTCGGCCTCGACCGCGTGCTGGATGAGGCGCGCAAGCTCGCCTTCCAATTAGAAAAGCGGCTGGCCTCCAGCTCGAAGGAAAAGGATTTTGTGCAGGTCATCCATGATGTGGACATGCTGATCGACATGGCGAACCTGCAAGCAAATGAATACGAAGTCCGGGAGTTTGCGCCGCGGCTGAATCAGTTTGTCGTCTTGGCGAAGGCACTCCTGACAACGGGTGAATCGGCTAGTCGGTCAGTCGGTGAATCGGAAGATCCGGATCACCGACTCGCCCACTCACCGACTCACCTGTCGTTCGATGAGTTGTCTTTACGCCGTCTCATCTCCGCCTCGATTGATTTCTACGTCATGGCGCTCATGCGCAATGGGCCCATGATGGACAACACCCTCAGTCTGCTCAAGGCAGGTCTTAATTCAACAGCGGGTTCCTCGGTGAGTCGGTTAGTCGGTAAGTCGAAAGCCGACTCGCCGACTCATCGACTCGCCGCCTTACCCGATGTCGCCGTGTTAGTCGCCGGTGGATTTCATACTTCTCAACTGACTAGCCTTCTGCGCGAGCGGAATGTGTCCTATCTGGTGATGACGCCGACCGTGGATAGTCTCACGCCGGCAGACCAGGCGCTGTATATAAAACGCCTCAACGGTGAATTGCTGACTCCCGAAGAAATTTTTGATCGCGCTGAACGCAAAACAGCCCAATGGAGGCGCCATACGGATGACCCGCTGGCCCCCGAAACCGCGTTGACGGCGGGTATCTTTGGTACCGAAGCCTTTTCAAAAGTCTTCCTCGCTGCCGAGGCCGTTTACTTTAAGGCCGGCCATGTAGGGGTCACGTTGTCACAAGCGGTCACCCATGTTCTGGATCTGGCTCGCGGAACGGGCTTTCCCGTCCTAGCCATGGGCATGTACATCCCGGATCGGAGCGGAACAGGTCCCCGGGGAGTTGACTTGGGTAACCGCATATCAACGAACCAACCCCCAAGCAATAAGCCAATCCCTAAGGCCATTTGGATGGGGGCCGCCGCCATCGCGCTGATTGTCGCTATCGCCGGATATCCGCTGATCGGCGGCCTTATTGGCCTGGGAATCGGCATCTTTTATCTCGTTTTCAACCGCGGGGGTTTGCCTCCCTCCAATCTCCGGGGTCAAAGCAAAGGACCTGGAATCCGCAATGAGGAATTCCAATTAGAGCTGGCCAAGCTCAAGGCTTTGGAGCCGGAATTTGAGGCTATGATTCCGCTGACCGCAGAGCCCCAGCGGATGCAATTTAAGGATGGCAGCCGGTCTCACGCGTATGTTGTCACAGCGCACCTGGGAACGCGCCGCGGCGCCTATTATTTCTATTCCATACAGCACAGCCAGTATGTGATTGTGCTGAACGAAAATAAGCCCGCTGCCGTCCGCGCCCAAGCGCGCTGGCATGATTTGCGTGAAATTGCCCTGCGTTTACACTATGGCTGGGACGAAAGAACGGCGCATATTGTCACCTCGGCGGAAGAACGTCAGAGACTTGATTTTGCCGCGCAGGGAGAACTGACGCCTCAAGACCGTGAATGGCTGATGACGGCGAGCCGTGAAGAGCTTCTCGGCATTGTGCGCGAGCCGGAACGTCTGCGTCAAGAACACCGCAAGACCATTCAAGAGGCAATCAAGAGGCGCGTCAATATCGATCTGGACGCGGTCGAAGCCTACGAAAGACTCTTTTTTAATACGGCGCTCGCCTTGACGGCGCGCGATCTTATCCTTGAAAAGCTTCCCAATCCGAAAGATCAAGGAATGAAATTCCAGCGTTATCTATCGGCCGCGGATGCGGCCTTGGGCGCTTTAGAAAAACTCGCGCTCAGAAAGAGCCCGGGAGACACCATATTCCCACGGCGAAGCTTGGCCAACATCGCCGTTGGAGCCTTATGGGACGAGGACAGTCCCCAAAATATTAGCGCGGACACGTTGGCAGCAATGCTCCTACTTATATTGCCAATGAATCTGACGGAAAGTTATGTCGCCCGCGACCGAAGTACCGTCCGCGATGTAATCGATCAAGCCCGACGGCGTTTGCGCCTTTTAGAGGAGGCCGGCTTGATGCAAATCCTGGCGCAGCCTTCCGAAAATGTCCAGGCGCGATTGCAGCTTCAGCCGCTTTCAACGCGATCGCCCCGGGTTCGTGGCCGTCAAAACATTCAAGCGATTCTGGGCTCCGGCGCCCGAGCCGCAGAGCTGGCGAACCGTCAATACTGGATTCAGCGGTTAGGTCAGGACTACGAAGCGATAAGCGACGAGGCCGGCTTCTATCAAATTGCCGCAGATCGAAATCGGGGAGATCAAGCAGCCTTTGACCGCGAGGCGCGCCGGATCACCAAAGCGCTGGATATTCTCAAGCCGACTCACGATCTGGCCGTGGGAGAAGATGACATATTGGCGCTGGCACGTCAGATGTCGGCCGCGCGGTGGGTCCTTTTGGGCTATACGAATTTTGCCGACGGTGATGAACTGAGAGAAGCCTCTTTGCGCTGGCTGGTGGACCGCTTTCCTAACTTGGGCGGTTTCTTGGATATCTATAAGTCGCTCCAAGCAGCCTGGGCATCGGAACGCGTCACTAACAACGTAGACCGGGCCCGGATCGCTTTAAGGACGCTGGGTTATTCAGAAGATCTCGAACTGCTGAGTCCTGCTGCCGCGGCAGAGCGGGTGGGTGGGACCGGCGAACGTGAAGATCTCGGCGGCAACATTCAGCAGAACTTTTCGGAAGTCGATCGTCAACGGGTCCTGCAGAGAAGGCGCATTATTGATAAGGAAGAAGAGGCAAAGATTGCGATCCTGGAGGATATAGCCCGTCGTTTGAAGATTGAAAAAGTTCCCGTACTAGTCGGATCGAAAACTCTGGCTGAAACCATTGTTTATCACCTGCGAACATCCCCGGAACTGGCGAAACTCCGTACGACCTATCTCACGGATGCCAACGGGAAGCATTTGCTCGCCGGCAGTCATGATGAGCCGGTCACGACGCTGCTGGCCAAAGCTGTCATGGTCATCGCGGAGCGACCATTGACTGAATTTAGTAATCGTGGCCCTCTCCACTCCGGCCAGCCGGCGGCCATTCAAGCCCCCTGGCGATTCCTCTTCGGAGACGGCGATCAGAACTCGGGTATCAGCCTCTTGGATGGCTTTTTCCGATCCGATGGAACAGGCGGGAAACGTCTCCTTCGCCACCGAACGCAGGCGGTTGTTCATGAAGCCCTGGAAGCGATCACCCCGAACGCGCCCATCCTTCGCGAAGCGATTCACCATGCTTTGATCAATCAGATTCAAAGACCAATCTTTGGACAGGAAACCGATGAGATGGGCCATGACATCCGAGCGACGATCGATGAGACAAGCCACGAAGATCCCTATGGTCTGGAATTTCGTGTTCCCGAATCGAAGACAGCAGACTATAAACAAAAAGGCGCGGAGGTCGCTCATGAACTTAGCCTGTTCATGGCCCCCGAGGAAATTTCGGCCTTGGTGACCGCCGTGGGTGGTCTCCAACAAAGTTTTAAAAATCCTTTCGATGGTGATCTAGGCAAACGGGTACTGCCGGTGTTGCACCGAGTCCTCGGCGAGCATTGGATGGAGACATTTCCTATTCAACATTTGCCATATCTCTTTGACGCGGTCAGCAATACAAACCAACAACAATTCGTATTGACCAAAGCCTCCAGGGCAAAACCAGGAGTTTCTATTTATTTCAGCAATGTGGACCCCACATATACACCTCCTTTCGCAGCTGTCCAGACGGGACAGAGTCTGATGGATCGGGGCATTTTGGTCGCCAATGGGGCGATTCCTGACGCAGCCGCCACCTACATTTACTCTATGGGGCAAGGGGCGTATATTCCATGGCCAGATAACGAGGAAATGGTCATCGGGTATCCTCGTGACCCGGCCCGGAACCAATCGACCCGGCTCGTTTCCAAATCGCAGGCTACCGGTTACCGGGTGCTTATGTTAATGAATCGCCATGGATCCGATATTACGATTCAGCATGCAGCGATCAATCCACCCCAGTTATTCTACGAGGACGAAGAACGGCCCTATAAGGACTGGGCACGCTCATTTAATTCGCGCCTCGGTTCCAATGTCGTCGTCCAGGATGTCGAGGACAATACCGTCGTTCCGAAAGCGGTCGCCCAGAGACTTTATAGAGGCGGACAATATCGAGACGAATTCAAAATAGCCTACGATCGGGCTCGGCAGGCTCTCACAGCCATTCGAACCCTTCAGCGGCAGGCGCAGGGAGAACCCTCCACGGAAATCCTGCGTCAGATCGAGTGGCAGCAAGGGATTATTGCTCGAGCATTGAATCTCCTTCGCAAATTTCCGAACGATGATTTTGATCTCGCGTGGCCGTCAGATTATCGCCGCCAATCGATGAACCGCTACCGGCCGTTGTCGACATCCGACGCTTACCGCCATGTCGTTAACTTATATTTCCTCGAATCGTTGCGCATTGGAGTTGCCGTTAAGAAAGCTGTCGATTTAACATTATCGGCGCCGACCGCGCGACGCCAACTCTACGAAGGCCCGATCCGAATCAACGATGCCGGTGAATTTCGAACCTTCGAGATCTGGTCAGGCGAAGACCTGCTCGCCGACAACCAATCCATTTCCGGCCAGGAGCCGCAGACGGGACGATTCTATGTAAAAGCCTTTATGGGACCGGATCTGGCCGATCAGGATAACGGAGGAATTGTCGAAATCGCCGAAGGTGAGGAGGTCGGATGGGGCTATCCCACAAATCACCCTGAACAGTCTGCGCGGCTTGTCCGCAAGAACGATTTCGCGCAACACCAGATCGGATTGCGTTTCCAGCGAATAGGCAACACTTTCGAGGTTATCTCGGAGAGCAACGACCATATCCAAGTGTATTCCCTGCCTAGGCTAGCGCCCTTGAGCAAGTATGGAGCTGTATTCAACAGGAAAAACTACCTGCCTTCCCAGTTTGATAACGCGCTATTACCGGAGGATGCTGCATTCACATTGCTCGCCAGCGCGGATAAAAAGAAAATGAACGGTACGGGATATGATCGCCACCCTTTTACAGACCAGGACCGAACACAACAGATGTGGGAGGCTCGGCGTGAACTGTTAGACCGAGCGGAGACCAGCGCTAATTATGCCTTCGGGAGTCAAATCCAGACGTGGATCCATATTGTTGATGAGAAAGGAACAGGCGTCATCAATGCACCTATCCGATTGCATTTGAAACGAAATGCGGGTGAAATTCGCGAAGCCTATGAAATCGCTGAAGGCCTCCATGCAGAGAATGGAACGCTCCCGAAGATGCAAGGCTACCGACAGGAAGCCGACACGTTCATGAGCAAAATTGGGGAGGAAAAAGGCGGCATGTTCTTCCCATGGCGCTGGTACCAGCCGCGCTTTAGGGCGGTGATTTTTGAATTGTTGACGGCGATTGGCATTGCGACGTTGGCATTTTTCAGCGCCCTTCTGGGCCTGCATGACCTTCATCTGTCATCAACTCTCCTCTACGTCACGGCCCTATTCCTGGGAAGCACGATCGCAGCATTGTCTTTGCCGGTTGGTTTTAATGAAGTGCACGCCCGGTTCAATCCCGTAGTCCTGAAAGGAGACAATGGGAAGGGGGTCGAGGCGATGACGAACGATTCCGCCGCATTCGCGGCCGTGGCTTCTGCGGCCATCGGGGCGCTTTTCTTCGGATTAACGGCATTGGCCGTGACGTTTGGACTCGGGGCCGCTATTATGGGTTTCGTTCTTTTTGTGAAACACGACAATCTTAATGAGTCGCATATTTACAGTTGGTCCCCCAATAGCATCCGCAATCAAACGATGCTTCAACAGGCGATCGGCGCCATGAGCGGATTCTTCAGCGCGATCGCGCAATTCTTTAAAAATATCCAGAAACATTATGCACACCGAAGTTGGCTCTATCGAAAGCTACCGGGGGCCGTTGAGAATGCCGCGCATCTGGCATCGGCCGAGGGCCAAGCCACGGAAGCTGACTATATCCCGGCCGTCGGTTCCGAATTGAATGATCCCGCCGCGAAAACCGCCTACCGCAACACGCAGAAAAACCTCATCTGGCGGAAAATCGTCAACTGGCAAGCGTAATTAACGGATTCATAGCAGATAGCAGATTGTTGATTGCAGATTTCAGAAAGATGTCTCTCATCAATCTGCTATTTGCAATCTGCAATCTGCTATCGGTCGTTTTTCTTTGCGGTAATTACAGACTTCGCGATAATGGCAGTTATTTCATTGCATTCTTTTACAAGGGAAGGCAATGAATCCTTCTTCACAAGAGTCGCTTTCTGTATAAGCGCCAGCCAGTAAAGAGTCTCTCGTACTTCCTTTAAGGCGACCTGCATTTTGTGAATGAAGTCAGCGCGCGATTCCCCTGACCTCGCTTCTTGCACATTGGCCCCAACCGAAGTGCCACTTCTTAGTAGTTGATCAGCAATATGGCGCCCCGATCTCGATCGGGGAAGGCAAGACGAAACGTCTAGAATACCGACGCTGAAGCTTAGACATCGTTCAAAAAACGCGTTCGATTGATCCATACATCCTCCTTGATTTGAAATACATTCTTCCGTTAGATGAGGAATAACCGGAAATATTCATTTTGGCGACGACGAACGCATTCATAGCAGATAGCAGATTGTTGATTGCAGATTTCAGAAAGACGTCTTTCTGCCGTCTGCTATTTGCAATCTGCTATCTGCTATCGATGCTAGAAGTGAATAACTTCACCCCAAGTCCCTCTAAGGGGTATGGGGCTTTGGAATAGTCCTTCACGAAACGCTTGCGCGGGCAGGATATGGGGTCTATAATACCTCATAGAAAGGCACGCCTTAATAAACGCGAAACGGGCCTTTTCGAGGATGGGGCGATGGCAAGCATCAAAATTTGGGAAGTACCAAAATCGTCAAGAGCGCCCGAAGGTTACAAGTATTCGCTCGTTTATATGGACTCAGGAAAAATTAGACTCTTGGGTTTTGATAATGCAGAGGGCAAAGGACATCATCGTCACGATCGGGATCACGAGACAACTTTTCGATTCTCCACACCAGAGGATTTGGTTCATCTTTTCTGGCTTGAAGTACAGCGACTGAGGGGCATCTCATGAAAGTTAAAAACCTTACTGTCGGCATCAAAAGCCTGGAGCAGGCGCTCAAGGAAGCCGCACAAACCATGAAAGAGATACAGAAGGGGCATTCTCCGAAACCAACCCGTGGGACTTATTTTGTGACCTTCCAGGCCATGCTCAAAGTACTGACACCGAAACGTCTTGAGCTGCTGCGTACCATCCGCGAAAAGCATCCCAAGTCTGTATACGAACTGGCGGCAATCACTCATCGACATATCAAAAATGTACAAGAAGACGTTGATTTCTTAAATCGCGTCGATTTAGTGAGCATAAGCCGAAAATCCACCACTCGCCGACGCGTGGTTCCTACCGTAAATTACGACCAACTTAATTTCCGCATTTCCTTTATTTGATTTTTGAAGTGAATAAATCCGCCACAAGTCCCTCTAAGGGGGTGAGGCCGCCTTCGGCGGCAACTCAAAACGCAAAAATCAAAACTCAAAAAGAGGAGATTATCATGGCTGATATGAAAGACGTTTACACCATCGTGCAGAACGGAGAGAAGGAGTATTGGAATCGGATCGGGAATGCGTTTGTGAACCGCGACGGAAGCCTGACGGTGAAACTCAACGCGCTGCCGTTAAATGGACAACTACATATACGCGACCCGAAAGTGAAACAAACGACCTGATAACGGGACTGAGGCTAAAGGACTGAGGACTGAGGCGAGGAACATTTATGGGAAAAATCGAGAGGTTTGAAGACCTCATCGCTTGGCAAAAGGCGAGGGCTCTAACGCGGCGGATCTATCAAGTTACGAGCGCGGCTTCATTCGCCAAGGATCGTGCGTTGGCTGTACAGATGCAGAGAGCTGCCGTGTCGATCATGGCGAACATCGCTGAGGGATTCGAGCGCGGGGGACGAGGAGAATTCCATCAAATGTTATCGGTATCGAAGGCATCATGCGCGGAAGTGCGTTCCGGACTATATGTTGCACTCGACAATTGTTATCTCGAAATGTCTGATGCAAACGCACTTTTGAAGCATGCGGAAGAAGTAGCTCGAATTGTAGGTGGCCTTCGCGCCGCCGTAGGGAAACAGCGTCGCGATTAGCTACGCCATTTACTCAGTCCTCAGTCCTAGCCGCTCAGTCCTTCTGTTAGATCAGTGGGATATGACTTATTTCTGGGGCGGGGTGGACGGGCGCCAACCCGTATTCCGAGCGGTACCATTGCCAGATCACCTGGAGCAGGACTTTGGCGGTGCAGGCCAGAGGAATTGCGAAGAGCAGCCCCCAGAATCCCCAGAGCGTTCCTCCAGCCATGAGGGCAAAGAGCAAGGCCAGCGGATGCAGGTCGACGCTGTTTTTCATGACCATCACCTGAAAGACACCGTCATCCAGGAGGCGCAGAAGGAGGGTAATCGTCAACACTTTAAGGATTCCCGGCACCGTGCCCCACTGAAAGATGGCCACCAGGCAAGCGGCTCCCGCCGCGATCCAGGGTCCGACCATGGGTATGACATTCATGAACACGGTCAAGAGGGCCAACTGGATCGAATAATCCAGCCCGATGATCCAATAACCTCCCAGCGCGGCGAGGCCGGTGAGCACTGATTTTGAGCACAGCCCGCGTAAATAATTTCCCAGCGAATTATCGATTTCCACAACGATATTGAGGACCATTTCGACGTGCCGGGCCGAGACAAGTCCCAGCACGGCTTCCATAAAGGCGGGAGCTTCCAGCATGAGGATGAAGGCGATAAACGGCACCAGGATGAATAATTCCACGAGCGGAAGGACATGGGACGCCACCGAGGGCGTTTGCTGCGCGACCAGGGCCGGCAGTGTACGCCACCGCGATACGAGGAGGTCAAAGGGGCAGGCGTCCCCCGTGAATCGGCGCAGGAGTCGGAACGGCAGCGAACCGCTTTCGGCTTTTCCTTCAGCCCAGGCATGAAAATCTTTCATAAATTGCTGTCCCCGCTGAACGTATTGTGGAAGTTGAGTCGACGCTTGCGACGCTTCTTCGCCGGCCATGCTCAATCCAAAATAGGTGGCCCAAGAAAGCGCCGCCAAAAGAGCGCCGCAGACAATCAAGACCACCGGCTGGCGCCGCAGCCCTTGAATTTCAAAAATCCGCACGAGTGGGGAGAGAAGATAGGCCAAGACCGCGCCCAGGACGAAGGGGAGGAGAACTTGATGAACCTTAAAAAGGAAATAGAGAATGGCGCAAACGAGAACGGCCGGGACGAGGTAGCGGCCGGTCATTGTACAGCCCACCCCTCACCTTTAATTCCTCTCCCCTCCGAGAGGGGAGAGGGGGGTGAGGGGAGCGCCGTATCCGTAGAATCCAGCGCGAACGGCGTGCGGTTCATGGTCGTGCGCAGGCGGACCGCCAAAAGGGCGGCGAGATGGCCCATGATGGCTGCGCCGATGTGCGGCGCCTGGCGCAGGAGTTTGTCAATTTCGGTTTTATAAAGCAGATAGACGCGGACCGGCTGGGTCGCGGCAACGGTCGCCGTGCGGGGGTGCTCATCGATCAGCGACATCTCGCCAAAGTAATCTCCCGATTTGAGCACGGCAATGCGGTGTCCCTGGCGAAGCACTTCGACCTCGCCGGCTTCAAGGATAAACAGGGCGCGGCCAATGTCGCCTTCCTTGCAAAGGATCTCTCCGGTTAAATAGCTGCGGGAGACCAGCGACTGAAACAGCGTTCCAAATTCCCGCCGGGAAATTCCATGAAAAAGCGACACGCGCTGCAGAAATTCGCGCTTGCGATTGAACTCCGGATCCAGCAGGAAATCTTTGAACCAGGAAAGCATCGCTCGCAGTATAACCGGAATCAGTGCGAAAACAAGGCAAAACTACGGGTAAGGCAAGAAACGGCGGGTGACGCAAGGAACGTCGGGTGACGTAAGAAACTACGGGTTACGGTAGATACGACGGGTAAGTGAATAAAAATGCAGAATTCCCATCTAAGCCTCTGAGATGTTCTTAAAGCTTAAAAACCTTTGGATCGTTACGTTGGCTGGCTTATCGAGCGACCGGATCCATGCAATCATTCGCCGATGGAACAAAGAAGATCGATGGGGTCTGGGAAAACAGTGGATCGATGCAGCGGATTCGATTGGAGCCAATGTTGTCGAAGGCTGCGGCAGGCAGCACCCAAAAGACGCTTTGCATTTTCTTTACATGGCCAGAGGCTCATTAGTCGAAACGGAAAATTGGTTGAAGCTAGCTCGTAATCGCGGATTGATTTCGGCTATCGAAGCCAGCCAGCTCGATACAGCTTATTATCGCCTCAGCTGCGGCCTCAATTCCCTCATTGCCGTCCGCCGCAAAAATCTTCCCACAAACTAATGTTTTGCCCGCCGTTCCAAACGTTTCCCGCCGTTTCTCACGTCACCTGTTGTATTTAACGTTACCGGCCTTTTCTCAGGTCACCCGTCGTTACTTCTTCAATTGCTTCATGAACTATCCGGAGCAGAAAGCGGAGTTCGCTTTCGCTAATCGCCAAGGGTGGCATCAGTACGATCGTGTCGCCGAGCGGCCGGAGCCAAACGCCCCGGCGGATGGCGGCGTCGCAGACCTTCAATCCCATGCGGGCGCCCGGGGGATAGGGCACAGTCCCGCGTCCCGCGTCTCGCGTCTCGCGTCTCAGATTGATTCGACCCGGGACACGAGACTCGGGACTCGCGACGTCCGTTAATTCAATCCCCGCCATCAGGCCGACCTGGCGGATTTCTTTAACATGGGCGTGAAACTTTAGGCGCCTAAAGTTTTCGGTCATTTGGTTTGCGCGAGCCCGAACATTTTCCAGCAGTTTGTTACTCGAGTAACAATTCAGATTGACCAGAGCTGCAGCGCAGGCTAGGGGGTTGGCCGTATAAGTATGGCCATGGAAAAACGTCTTAAATTGATCGTACCGGCCCAAAAAGGCTCGATAAATCCGTTCTTTTGTCAGAGTCGCTGCCAGGGGAAGGTAACCCCCGGTGAGGCTCTTGGCGACGCATAGAAAGTCGGGCGAGACTCCTTCCTGCTCGCAGGCAAACATCGTGCCCGTCCGGCCAAAGCCGGTGGCGACTTCATCCACGATTAAAAGGACCTGGTACTTTCGACAGAGCCGGGCCACATGCGCCAGAT
>Ga0207074_1060_pt1 | contig 17944 bp, 9 predicted proteins | sample Alteio_BWMinHeat_66_FD_153567 | JGI IMG/M metagenome (GOLD analysis project Ga0207074, IMG submission 153567) | Enriched cells from forest soil in Barre Woods Harvard Forest LTER site, Petersham, Massachusetts, United States -... | ecosystem: Environmental > Terrestrial > Soil > Temperate forest >...
TGAGGGACTCTCCTGGCAGAATACACGGTGTTCGTAGCCTAAAGCGCAGCACAAAAAGAGGAAGAGCGCCAGACGGCAAAGCCCTTGGAAAAAACGCACCGTAACAGTCACTGTCTGGCTGGGTGTTTCAACGCGAGATTCGGACATAACTGTTTTCATTCTAGAGGGTCGATATTATTAATCGGTGTCGGTCCGGTCCTCACTGCGTTCTGGCCATTTGGCTTTACAACGTGAAGTATTAGGTTATGCAAAGTGCTTTTGACTGTCAAGAGATCCACTATGGGTCGCGTTTATGCGCTTTTCGCTTTGGAGGCTTAACTTCAGCAGACATTCTGTCTTGTTTCTTCTAGATTCTAGCTTGAGTCCTTTCAGTCTTGAGGCGGTCCTGAAAGTCCGCGTATGCGATTTGAAGGCCACTGCGAAGATGGCAGCGAGGCGACCAGCCCAAACTGCGCACACGGCCGCTGTCCAGCAGCTTTCGGGGAGTGCCGTCTGGTTTCCCTTGATCAAATTGGAGGCTGCCTCTAAAGCCAGTGGTTTCTGCCACTAGAGTGGCCAGTTCTAGGATTGTAATGTCGTCTCCAGAACCGACGTTCACCAACGGTGGGCGATCCGACGAGGTCAAGCCAGAGAAAAGATCTTCCGGAAGGTTCATAAGAAAGACACATGCATCCGCCGCGTCTGAGTTGATCAGGAATTCCCGGCGCGGTGTACCACTCCCCCAAATGGTCACTGATTTACCATTCGACGATTTGGCTTCATGGAACCTGCGGAGGAGAGCGGGTATCACGTGAGAATTAGTGAGATCGTAGTTGTCTCCAGGCCCGTAGAGATTCGGAGGCATCGCCACCAAGAAGCGGGTGCCAAATTGTCGATTGAAGGACCAACACAGTTCGATGCCCGCGATCTTCGCAATCGCATAGGGACGATTTGTCGGCTCCAGAGGACTGGTGAGCAAATATTCCTCTTTGATGGGTTGGGGGCAATGCTTCGGATAGATACAACTGGAACCCAGAAACAACAGCCGTTCGACCCCCGCCTTCGCCGACGCCGCAAGGACGGCCGTTTCAATCAACAGGTTCTCATGGATAAAATCCGCCGGTTGTTCCTGGTTGGCAAGGATTCCTCCTACCTTGGCGGCCGCGAGAAAAACATAGCTCGGCCGTTCGTCCAACATGAACTCTTCCACTTTGCGCTGATCGCGGAGGTCCAATTCGGCACGGGCTCTCAGCAGCAAGTTTTCAAACCCAAGATCTCGTAGCCGTTTGACGATAGCCGAACCTACGAGTCCCCGATGTCCCGCGACGAAAATCTTGGCGGAGAGTTCCATGCGTCAGTGGTGACGCTCGTGGACTTTGTATCCCTGACTTACGACCAAGCGGTCGCGGCGTGCAGCTTCAAGATCGGAGTCGACCATCTCCGCGATCAGTTCTTCAAAACCGATCTTCGGAGACCAGCCTAACTTCTCGCGTGCCTTGGAAGAATCTCCCACCAAACTTTCAACTTCCGTAGGGCGGTAATAGTTAGGATCGATGGCCACGATCGTGCGTCCGAGCCCATCAAAACCCTCTTCATCTTTCCCCGATCCCTTCCATGTGATCTTCATCTCAAGGCGGGCCGCTGCAATCTCAAGGAATTCCCGGACACTGTGCTGCCGTCCCGTGGAGATCACGAAATCTTCCGGGCTCGGCTGCTGCAGCATCAGCCATTGCATCTCGACATAGTCCTTTGCATGGCCCCAATCCCGGCGTGCGTTCAGATTCCCAAGATACAGACAGTCTTGCAGGCCCAGTTTGATGCGCGTCAAAGCACGCGTGATCTTTCGCGTCACGAACGTCTCACCCCGTACAGGCGACTCATGGTTGAATAGGATTCCGTTACACGCGAACATCCCGTACGCTTCACGATAATTCACAGTTATCCAGTAGGCGTAGAGTTTGGCGACTCCGTACGGAGATCGAGGATAGAACGGCGTGGTCTCCGTTTGCGGAGATTGCTGGACCAAACCAAAGAGCTCAGAGGTCGAAGCCTGATAGAAACGCGTCTGTTTCTCCAGCCCCAGTATCCGAATCGCCTCCAAGACGCGCAGGGTGCCCAATCCGTCCGCATTGGCGGTGTATTCCGGTTCTTCGAAAGAGACTGCGACATGACTTTGCGCGGCCAGGTTATACACCTCGGATGGACGCACGGACTGCATTATGTGCTGCAGGCTGCTCGAATCCGTCATGTCTCCATGATGCAATATCAGGTTTCTCTTCATGACATGAGGATCTTGGTAAAGGTGGTCAATCCTGTCGGTGTTGAACAAAGAAGTACGTCGCTTTACTCCATGGACTTCATACCCCTTTCCGATCAGGAATTCCGCGAGATAAGAGCCATCTTGGCCCGTGATGCCGGTAATCAAGGCTTTTTTCATACGGACGGTTCGTGGATGAAGGAGCAGCGTTTTAGATTCTACCAAACAGCAGCAGCAGCTCAGGCATGCAGTTCATTGATCAATTGCATCAAGTATTTCCCGTAACCATTCTGCTGCATTGAGCTCGCCAGCTTCGTTAGGTCGGCAGCAGAGATATATCCGTAACGGAATGCAATCTCTTCAGGACAGGTACCGTTCACGTTGGTGAGCACGAAGTCTTCGGGGCCCCTAATCGACCGGTCCACGTGGCTCTCAGCCGCGAAATGAACGACCGCCCGCGGCATACATCGCTTTAAGACCTCTCTTAATGCGTTGCGATCGGCGATATCGACTTTGTGGAAAGAATAAAAGGGGCTTGATGAGACCGAAGTCAGGTTACTTGGGTTGCTGGCATACGTTAGCTTGTCAACGTTGGCCACACGAGTCTTCCGTAGAGCCATCCAGTGCAGGACGAAGTTGGAGCCTATGAATCCGGCGCCGCCGGTGACTAATACACAGTTTTTCATGAGTCGCTAATAGACTACATCACTGCCTCATTACTGTCTTAATTAGACGGATGAGTCATTATCTTGAGAATCGCCTCTGCTACATCCGTTGCCAAATATTCCTTTGGCGGCGTCCAATCGGGCTTACGGCCGGTCACCAGTTTAACAGCGGCCAAAATATCTCTCGGATCGGCGCCCGTAAGGATGTTCGAGCCGCACTCCAGCGTCTCCGGGCGCTCGGTCACGTCACGTAGAGTGACATTCGGGATCCTGTAAATGCAGGCTTCTTCCTGGACTGTGCCGCTGTCACTCATAATGCAAAACGCGTTTAGCTCAAGGTGGACAAAATCGAAGAAGCCCATCGGCTCCAGGAAGCGCACGCCGTCAGAGTTTGCATCAACGCCGAATTCTTTCATCTTAGAACGCGTTCGCGGATGGCAGGAAACGATCACCGGCAAATTGTATTCGTGATGCAACTGCACGAATGCGTTGACGAAGCTCTTCAGCCGTTCCGGCAGGTCAACATTCTCCGCGCGATGTAGCGTGACAAGAAAATATTGTTGCGCGGACACACCCAAGATCTTCAGCGCAGAGCTCGCGTCGATCTTTGCTCTGTAATGCCGGATCACTTCATTGATCGGGTTCCCGGTCACGGTGATCCGCTCTTCCAGGATTCCCTCTTTCAAAAGATTGCGCTTGGAATTGTGCGTGTACGGAAGCAACACGTTGCTGCTGTGGTCGATGACTCGACGGTTGATCTCTTCCGGCACACGGTCGTCATAGCAACGGTTCCCTGCCTCCATGTGATAGACGGGTATGCCCATGCGCCGCGCGATGATCGCCGAAAGCCCGCTGTTGGTGTCACCGAGGACCAGCAACCTGTCCGGCCGATAGTTACGAAATGCCTGCTCACTGCCTTCCAGTATCTGCGCGATCTGGGCTGAGAATGTTTCACCGCGCACTCCCATGAAGACATCCGGCGCGCGTACTTCAAGTTCCTGAAAAAAGACATCGCTCAGGCTTTGCTCGAAATTCTGCCCTGTATGCACGAGCGTATGCTCGCAGGCTTTGTCGAGCTTCGGAATGATGAGGCTGAGCCGGATGATCTCGGGACGTGTCCCGAGGATGGTCATCACTCTCATCGAAGGATCTCGCCGGCCGCCATGCTGACTTCGTCCACCATCAGGCTATTGCGGCGCAGCAATTCTTCTGTCTTCTTTAGGTCCATCACGTTATCGCTGGAGGTATATTCGGTGGAGAGCGCGGACTTGATCACCTTTTGGTCCCCAACTTCGGGCAACATCGGGCGGATAGCGTACCATTTGCCGCGGTCAACAGTGCGCGTGGCTTCTTCGTCGCTGATCAAGCTCTCGTGGACCTTCTCGCCGGGCCGGATCCCGGTGGTAGTGATCTTGATCTTGCGCCCGCCGATCAACGCTTTGGCCACATTCATCACCAAGGCCGACGGCGCCCGCGGGACGAATACCTCGCCACGCTCGGCGCTCGCGATCGCACCAAAAACCGTATCCACGGCGTCCTCAAGCGAGAGCAGAAAGCGCGTCATCTCCGACGTAGTCACGGTCACTGGACCACCTTTGCGTATCTGCTCGATGAACAGCGGGACCACCGATCCGCGCGATGCCAGCACATTCCCATAACGCACGCAGATGAATCGCGTCGCCGGATGCCGCATGTTGCCCTGAATGAAGACACGTTCCTGGATGGATTTGGTCATGCCCATCACGTTTATCGGTTTGCAGGCTTTGTCAGTGGAAACGCCGACAACAGTCTCCACGGGAAAATCCTGTTCCTGGATGGCGCGGACGATGTTTTCAGCCCCCACGATGTTCGTCTTCACTGCCTCGTAAGGCGCGTACTCGCACGAAGGGACTTGTTTCATCGCTGCCGTGTTGATGACGATGTCCACGTCGCGCAACACGGAAACCACGCTGGCGTAATCGCGGACATCGCCGATGCGAAATTCCAGCTTCTGCTCAAAGTCGCGATAGATCACTTCTTCTGTCGCGTTGGCCTTGTGTTGGTAATCCAGCCGCATGTGGTGTTGCTTGGTCTCATCACGCGAGAAGACGATGATCTTTTTTGCATCACCCGCCTTGCCGTCGAGCAGCCTGCGCACCAGCGTTTTGCCCAGTGAACCAGTCCCGCCCGTCACGAGCACTCGCTTGCCGTCGAATTGCTTACGTGGATTTGGACTCATGCTTGTTGACAGATTCTATTCGCTGGAAGCGGCTTAGTCACCACGCATTACAGATGTTTCGTTGCAGATTCACGTGCGACTCAAGAATGCCCAGGCGCGCACGAACGATGTGAGCCATAGCGGGTCGGGTCTACGTCATGAATTATCTGGTGTACTTTCTGCGAATGCGCTGAGGCGCTCATCGCTTGGAGAGCCTGCTCGCCGGTGCCGGCGCAATCACTGTGACCGGCACTAGCGTGGTTGTCTCCGCGTCGCCCACGCGCGCGGTCACTTTCAGATTGTAGTCGCCGACCGGAGTACCCCCGCCAAGGCGGCGCGTGCGATAGCTGCCAGCAGGGCCTTGCCGGGCGGCTGAAGTCTGCAGCGTGACGATCACAGGCGTCGACCCATCACCGGCGCTGACCTGCGATGGCGCCACGGTGCACGTGGCCCCGGGAGGAACGTCACCGCAACTCAGGGTGACCGGTATCGTCGCTCCGCCGGTGGATGTATTTAGCGCCACCTGGAACTGCTGCCGTTGCCCTTGCGCCACCCCGCCATTGCGCGCAGAACGGTGCGGCCTGGGATTGGCGAGATTGAAGTTGAAGGCAAAACCATTCAGTGGGACGGTTTGCGGGCTGCCGCTGGCGTTGTCCTGTATGGTCAGCACGCTGTTGCGTTGTCCGACGAGTGTAGGCGTAAGAGTGATGGTTTCCGTGCAACTTGCACCGATTCCCAGTGCACCACAGTTGTGAGTGGTCGAGTAATCGCCGCTCACGCTTACGCTACTTACGGTCTTTGAAACGCCTGAATTGTTGGTGATGGTCACCGTCTGCGCCACAGGACGAAGCAACAACGCGGTGAAATTCAGCGAGGCAGCAGAAAGAGTGAACGGTGCGCTTGTCGCGCCTGATCCTGTGGACTGCGCCATGTGGAACGTGACCGCGCCGAAATCGTTGGCATAGTAGCCGGTCACCATGATCTTGTAGGTGATTCCAACATTCACTGTGAGGTTAGTGATCTGCGATTGGACAACGACTCCAGGATTCACATCATCGTTGCAGGCGACTGATGTAAAGCTTCCGGGCGAACCAGTCCAAACGGAGAGAACGGTATCTATTCCCGTGCTCTGGATAGTGTCGAGGTCCACCGTCCCGCTGGTTTGCGGCGTGTAATAGAACCAGATGGAGTGGTGATTGTAGTTGGCTGACGTGGCATAACCCAGGGGGTCAGGTGGGTTGTAAACTCCAACGCAATTCGTATCAGACGGGATCGGATCACTTGCCAGCGTAGTCGCTCCGTTTGTGATCACTGTCGCCGTGAACGGCAATGACGTGATCGTGATGGGGCTGTTCACGTCATCATTCACTGGTATCACTAGTCCCACGCCAGTCAACGCGACCGTCGCTGGGCTGCCGGCGGAGTTCGAAAAGATTGTGACCGAACCGGTACGCGTCAAGCCTGCCCGGGGAGTAAATGTCAGGCTGATCGTGCAGGCGGCGCTTGGCGCAACAGTACCGCAGTTGTTGTTCTGCACGAAGTCAGAACCTGCCAGTGTCACCCCATTTACAGTTAAGGCTGAACCGCCAGTGTTCGTAACAGTGATTGTCTGTGTTCCGCTGGTCGCGCCGACTGCCAGGGTCCCGAAATCCACGCTGTTCGGTGCCACGGTGAGGCACGGCCCGCCGGGTGTGCACGCAGGAACGTAGAGGTCCCACATACCGCGTCCATGCGTGGCTGCACGCAGGATCCGTGAACCGCGATGCAGCCGCAGGCCCAGGACAGCGATCTTGGGCAACATAGTCTGCAATGTCGTCCAGTTCGTGGAAGTGCCAGCGTCAGTCGCGCTGAAGACACCTATATCGGTAGCTGCGTACAGCTTCCCGGGAATGTCCGGATCTATGACCAGGTCATTGACGGGCGTATTGGGTAGATTGCCGCTGATGTTGTTCCAAATGCCACCGGTTGATTTGTAGATGTGGTTGCCGGCGCCAAAACCCGAAAGTGAAATGTATGCAGTATTGTTGTCTGAGGGTGAGATACGCACTGCCGTAATGTAATTCCCTGACTGGAATCCGGAACTGGTGACGTCCGTGAAGGCAGGAGTTCCCAAGAGGTTTGTGCCCTTGAAGACTTTGCCATCTTCGCTGACTGAATACAGGGTGGTTCCGTCATTGGACACGTCGATGTTGGTAACGGCGTTGCCGCCAGTCACCGGATTCATTCCGGAAATGACCGCCCATTGCGGTGAGACCGCACTTGTCGCCTGGTAGATCTTGTTCGTGCCGAAATAGAGGTGGACGGGATTTAGATGGTCGCCGACCATCGGAGGAATGAATGCGTGAGGGTCGCCTTGAGTGATGTTGCTATCAGCTTGGTGTTGACTGCCGAAGCTGCCAGGCGAACCATCGGCTGATTCGCGCACGTCGATGTCATTACAGTTAGCGAAGACACGGCCCGTGTTGCTGTCAATCACTGCTCCCGCACCGTCGCCGCAGGTAACCTCATTCCACTGCGTATCATTGGCGAACTGCTGCGTGCCGTTGTCCTGCGTGCCGCCGTAAGCTCGTTGACTGTTGCTCGGATCAATCGCGAAATAGCCATAGAACTGCGTTATCCCAAGAGGGCCAGTAGCACTGCCGTTCAATTCCGTCCAAGTGACCGCGCTCGTACTGATTCCAGAAGTCTTATAGGCTCCGCCGTCGTTGCCTATGTAGAACGTTCCGCCGGACGTAAACGCTCCGGCGTGCTGGTCGGCGTGGATGTTGGTCGTGTCCTGAAACCAAGTAGCGCCTCCATCGACCGAGTGATACAGAAACTGCGTGTTCGGGAACCCTGACCCACCAATGAACAGCATGCTCGAGTTTGCAGGATTGACTGACACGAGCATGTCATAGAAGCACTGACCGGTGCCGTCACCTCCGCAGAAATCATGGGGAACGGTCAATTGTGTCCAATTCGTTGCGCCGGGAGCAAGCTTGAATAGGCCCGCGAGTGTACTGGAGCTTCGGGTCTCGAATGCGGCATAAACCGTCCCGTCCGTCGCGGCAGTGACATTGACCCGAGCAGTTAGGCCCACGTTTGGTATTCCGCCATTCCATTGCGTCCAATTGGCGCCACCATCAGTGGATTTGTAGACTCCTTGTGGAACGACAGGCGAACCCTGCTGCGGTTCATTCGTGCGAATCCCGGCATATGCCGTCGTCGAATTCACAAAAACGACCGAATCTGCCGTGTAGCGACTAGAACTCTCTTGGGCAATTCCGTTGACCAGCGACCAATTCTGTCCCCCGTTTGTGGAACGATATAGGCCACCCGAATTGCTGAATCCTCCATCCACTGCGGCGAGAAGTGCCCCATTCGCCATCGCTAGGCTACCGATCCGCAATCCTCCGCAGCCACCGCCAATCCCCTGAATGAAGGTGTCCATAGCGTTGGTATTGCACTCTGGCTCAGTCACGCCCGGCGTGAACGCTGTATTGTCTGCCAGAGACCACGTGGAACCGCCATCCGCCGACTTCAAGATGCCAACGCCGTAATAGTTGTCAGCGCCAAAATTTTCCTCACCAGTGCCGACATAGACCGTGTGAAATCCTCCTCCGTTCACTTGCGGATCAATCACAATCGAACCGATTGCCAAGGACGCTTGATTGTCAGTCAGAGGCGACCAACTTGTGCCACCATTTGTGGTCTTCCAGACGCCGCCTTGGGCCGCTCCCAGATATACGGTGTTCCCAGTGTTGTCACCAGGATCGACCGCCAGCGCGGTTACGCGCCCCGAGACGTGCGCGCCCCCACTCGGAGTCGAAGGATTCGTCGGTTGTGGACCGATAAATACCCACTGGCTCGCACTCACCGCCGGCACTGCACCACTTCTTTCCGGCGCTGCCGCGCCCGTCTCCGGCACGGTGCCGGTACGTTCCGTTGTGGTTGTCGCGGTCGAGTCCGCTGAGCGTTTCTCCCAGAAGGCCCTGCCCTCATTCAACATCATCTGGTGTTGCTCTTGCATGGCGCGCAAGCGGGCGCCGCGTGGGACAGGCTTGCCGCCGCTGCGCCGCTTTTCCAGGTACTCCGCCCGAGCGCGCGGATCGTCCTTCTCGTGCTTCTGCTCGGCTTGGCTATTGGCCGGTTGCTGGGTCGACTGCGAATCAGCCGCAGGCTTCTTCTGCGCCTCTGAGGTCAAGCAAAACGCAAAAGCAAGCATCGTTGGTATCGCGTACAGACACGTGTTTCTTCGCTTTGCAGGGCCCGCCATCCGCTGGGATTCTCCAGTATCCAGAGTTGCTGGTTACCCGTTAAATCTATCATCCAAAGGGGAGGAAGGCAGCCTTTTTGCCCGCCGATTTTGTTACCAAAGGTACTTTTCTGGTTTGGCTAGTGGGTATACCCGACCGGAGCAGCTTTAGTACTGTACAGGCACGTTGACAACGCGGACGGCGCTCCCGGCCGTGGCACGGACCTGCACATTGACCGTCCCTCCACGCGTTGCCAAGCGCTTGGAACGCGATGTAGGCGCCCAAACGCTAAGTTCGAGCTTCACCTCTCCGGCAGCCATGTCCGCGACCGAAGGCGATATCTCGCAACGCACTTCAGGCGTGCTCGCACACGTGAACTTGGCCGAACGGTCGCCGGACGGCAAGCTGGACAGCGAATCCGCATTGGTCACATTCAGCGTGAGAGGAACTGTTGCCACTGTTCCTCGGGCGATATTGATCGCAGAATTGCTCCCTTGAGACCCGTTGCGCTGCGGGCGTGTCAGACGCGGTCCCAACGCGGTCAGTGAGAAGTCGACTCCCTGACCATTCAGTGGCAGGCTCCTCGTACCGCCAGCCGCGTTCGACGTCAACGTGAGCGTGTTGTTGCTTGCCCCAGCGGCATGGGCACGGAAGGTCACAGTCACGGGACAACTGTCACTGGGATTGAGGACTGGGGGGCATCCGCTGTTTGCCATGAAATCTCCGCCGGCGGTGATCCCGCTTAAGACAACCGGGCCAGTCGAATCATTGGTAAGCATCACGGTTTGCCCGGCGCTCGAGCGTCCCACTATCGCAGCGAAAGACAACGGCGCAGAAAAGAAATTGATGTCCGGCTGCGGCAGGTCGATTTGCCACATGCCACGGCCGTAAGTCGCGGCCCGCAGTTTCTTCACATTGCCGGAGACGAACGTCTTGACCTTCACCGCGGGCGCGTTCGGCAGCCCGGTCCCCAGCTCGGCCCAGGTCGCGCCGTCATCATTGGTGACGAACACACCGACGTCAGTGCCTATGTAGATCGTGCTTGGCGTGACTGGGTCGACCACGACCGAATTCGCGGGCACGTCCGGAAGGTTGCTGCTCTTGTCGGTCCAGTTGGCGCCCGCGTCGCTCGTCTTGAAAACGTGGCCGGTGCCGAAGCCCATGATGGTGAGATATGCCGTTCGTCCGGTCGAATCATACGGGGAGATGGCGATATCAGAGATGTCATAGCCGCTGGGATTGATGTTGCCCGTGCGGTCGATCCAGGAAGAAGTGCCGCTATCGGCGCTGGTGGTCACGAAGACATGTCCATTCAGCGGCGTGCTGCCCACCGCCCCCGCGTAGATCACCTGGGAATTCCCGTTGACCATCGGGCCTCCCATGGCGATGGAACGGACCTTTGTATCGCCGGTGGAAGTACTCCCACTGCATACGGTGGAATCTCCGGAGGAGAAGTTGTTGCTGAGTTGAAGGTACGTTCCTCCGGCGGCCGGCCCTCGCCACAACCGGCACGTTCCGATCACGAGCTGCGAGCTGTTCTGCGGGTCGAGCATCCAGGGTGGATAAAACGCGGCCCCGTCTCTGGCCACTTGCAATGGGCCCACGATGCTCGCCCATGTGCTCTGATTACATGACGTTCCCGACACACAACGCTGCACGCTGACGTCGAAGAGGCTCGTATAAAAGACGTTTGGTGAGCCAGGATCAATGGCGTTATATCCGCCATCACTGTCGTTCACTCCCTGCCACAGAAGTCCGTTCGCGCCGGCGTTGCCGGGAACGAGCACGGGCGAGCCGTTGTCCTGAAGTCCGCCTAAGATGATTTCTGGATCACTGGGATGCTGCGCGAAAGAAACAAACTCACTAAGCGAGCCAATGTTGCCGTTCAGGTTGTCGAACGGGTTCGCGCCTCCACAACTCGTGGAATTCAGCGCCGTCTCATCACGGGCGCGCCACACTCCGCCGTCATTGCCAAAGTAGATAAGGATGGGCACGGCGGTCTTTGAGAAATCGATCGCGTGCTGGTCCGGATGCACATGCGATGGCGCGCCGAGCGGCGAGCATCCGTACACGTGCGTCAGGTTCAGCCACGAACTCGGGTTTGTGCAGAAAGGATTGCTGGCGCTGCGCGAGCACTTGAAGATGTTGATTGCTCCCACATACAGGTCAGTGTTGGTCCCGTTGGGGACGGCTTTGATATAGAGGTTGTACGTCCCTTGCTGCGTACCGCATCCGCTGCTGCTTCCCGGGTCGCCACATCCGTCGATGCCCGCTTGACCGAGTTGCGTCCACGTTCCTCCGTCTTGGGAGAGAACGAATATTCCGCCGCCATCCGCGGTGGTCTGCGCATTGGCGTCGACGAAGATGGTGAAGACCTCGCCGGTATCTTCGCGTACGCTCAACGAGCCTCGATATTCAGGACAGTTATTGTTCGTCGGGTTCGCCGGACACAAGCCGCCGCTGTCGATCAGGCCCGGCTGATTAGCGAGACGCGTCCACGTGGCTCCGTCCGTCGAGCTGTAATAACCATGCCAGCGGAGCACGGCGTAGAACTTGCCATGAGCGGAGTCAAAAACCACGTCGCCAACGCTCCCCGCCTGCGTCGGGGTACCGAAATCAGTCACGCTCGCGTAAGACCAAGTGAGTCCGGCATCAGTGGAATAATAGAGTCCGCGGCCATTCGCGCCCTGTATCTCACCACCGTTACCACCCGGGCTGGAGCCGTTCGTCGAAGCAGCCGCGGCGACCACCAGGCTCGGGTTCGCGGAACTGAACGCTATTCTGGAGAATCCCAGCCCGCGAAATGAACGGGTGCCACTGTTGGCGGAAGAGATCAACGTCCACGTGTGGCCGCCGTCAATCGAACGCAGGATTCCCTGCCCGTAATAAGAGTCTGGCGAGCTGTTGGTCTCGCCTGTCCCGACAAGCAAAACATTGCCGCCCGGCTGCACCGCGATCGCACCGACCGCAAGGGACGCCTGATCGTCAGTCAGCGGTGTCCACGCGACGGCGTTGGGGTCAGAGTTGGCTGCATTCGTGCTCTTCCAAACGCCGCCTGACGCGCCTCCGATATAGACCGTGTTGCCGGTCGCGTCATTCTGGTCGACAGCAATGGCGGATACGCGTCCCGTCACGTTTCCATACGCGCTGAGATTTGTCGGATCGAATACCAGCGGGCTCGGCCCAAGGCTCTGCCAGACTAGATTCGCGTAATTCGGAGTCGAACTGTGCTCGGGATGTGCCCTGCCGGCTTCCGCCATCTTCCTGCGGACTGCCTCGCGCATCGCCATCTTCTGCTGATAACCGCGATGCAGCAGGTCTGCCGCGTTCTCGCCTCTGGCGGTCCTGCCGCTACGCTGATATTCGGCACGTGCCGTTGCGTGGTCACGCTCGACGCGGCCACCCTCCTGTTCCTGGGCGAAGCACGGCCGCAAAGCGGTGAGTACACACAGAGATATCCAGAGCAGGGCCTTTGGGAGCCGCGGCATCGTACTTCCTTAAGTTGTGATCCCACTCTCCCCAGATCAGAGCAGGATGGAAGTATGGAGTCGCGCTTTTCTGGTGTCAAGAAAAAGCGACTTTGGGTTATTCAGGCTTGGTCGTATCGGTCAGCACCACCGCATCGCGAGGAGTATGAGTGCGCGTCATGAGAAGCTTCTTGCCATCCGGCGACCATGTGTAGGCGATCGTGAAGTCTGATGGGAAATGCGTCTTCTGCACCGGTTGGCCTCCTGCCAGGTTCTGCACCCAGATATTGGACGCCTGCCCTTCCTGCGCTACAAAGGAGACGCCGCTGCCATCCGGCAGCCAATGCAGATTGGTGACCGCCTCAAAACTCATAGGAAAGCTCTTCAGCTTGGCGCCGTTCAGCGCAGAAATGATGACCAGGTCGCTCTTGCTAAGGACCGCGATCTTGGTCCCGTCAGGCGAGAATCTTGCCTGGTCTCGCGGGTCGTCGGCCAGCACTCGCGCTGTGCCGCTATCCACCGAATCCGTGAGAGGAGCGATCAGCAGTTGCAACTTGCCCTTTAAGCTGGAGATGTACAGTAATTGCTTGCCGTCCGGCGAGCAGTCCGGGCTGGCATTGAGGTGGCCCTCGGTCAGCTTTTTCTTTCCCGCTCCGGACAGCGACATGCGATAGACGTTCACGTCGCCGCTGTCGCTGCTCAGGGCGTCATACAGGAAGGCCCCTGTATTGCCGCAGGCGCCACCAAAATCGCCCGACGGCTCCCGCTTGATCAAAGTGGTGCGTGCATCGTGATTGAGGTCCATCAGCAAGAACTCATGGCGAGCGTTCTGTGTCAGCACTCTGCCGTCCGGCAGCCATGCCAGTCGTATGCCTTCCGTGCCTTCGCGCCGGACCGGCGCGGCTTTATCAGGTGACGCGGCGTCTCCCAGCGAGATCACGTTTGCACTCCTGCTCTGGACGCTGGCCACCTGTTTTCCATCCGCGGTCACACTCAGGTACAGATAGTTGTTCAGGTCGTGGACGATCCGTTTCAGATTGCCCCTTGGATAGGGTTGATACCAGATCTGCGCCTGCGGATGATCGCGGTCTTCCGCCCCGGTAAGCAGAACGCCTTCGCCATTGGGCATCCAGATCGCGGCGTCCGCGAATATCTTTTCCGGCAGCGTCGTCATCTTGCCGTCTGCGCGCGAGATGAAGACCAGTTCGCTGGGCGCTGCCTGGGCCCCAAGCCCGCCGACGGTCTTGACCAAAGCCCTTCCATCCGGCGACCACGATGGCGCGGTAGCAGTGAACTGCCCCGGGAATTTCCTCGTGGCCAAGACTTGCTCGTCTGAACCATCGGCCTTCGCGATCACCAGTTGGGAAGTGTCAAAGTCCGGCTTACGGATGAACGCGATCTCTTTCCCGTCTGGAGACATTGACAACCCTTGATCGATCTCGCTCGCGACTTTCGTCGGCGGACCGCCGAGAGAAGGCACCGAATATCCGTCAGTCACATAAGCATTGTCGGGGTTCTGGTGCGCGTAATAGATGTAATTCCCATCCGGCGAAAAATTCAGCTGTGAATACCCCCCAGTCTGCGCAGGGACCAGTTCTACGTCACTCCCGGTAGCGAGCTGTTTCAGCCGCAGACTGCGCGTCGGCCCTTCGCGCAAGACGTAAGCCACCAATTTCCCGTCCGGTGAGATCGCCGAGTAAATCGCCTGGCCATTCTCGGTGATGGCGCTCATGCTGAAATCCTGGAACGGATACGTGCGCTGGCGCACGGCGTATCGATAAAGGCCCGATCCCAAGCCGACGATCGCGGCGATCAAAATGATCGCTGTGGCGGCGACGGGAAACTTATGCTGCTTCACTTCGCTGAGAAGGACCGAGCCACTGGAGGTTGTTTTAACCGGACCTGAAGGGACTCGGGCCGCTTCACCCTTGCCGCTCGCCGCCGCCGTCCTGCCCGACTCCGAATCGCGCTTGATGCGCTTCAACTCCGCGCGCATCTCCTTCGCGCTCTGGAAGCGCAACTCGCGGTCCTTCTCCAGCGCGCGGTTGATCATCGTTTCCAGTGCCGGCGGCAATTCCGGATTCAAGCGCACGGGAGAGATGGGCTCGCGGTTCAATATGGCATCGAAGATCACCGCCGATGTCTCCCCGGGAAACGGGACGGTGCCCGTCGCCATCTGGTAGATGACTGTGCCGAAGGAGAACAGGTCGGACCGCGGATCGAGTTCCTTGCCGCGCGCTTGTTCGGGTGACATGTAAGCGATGGTCCCCAGCGCGACGCCCGGGCTGGTGATCATGTGCGGATCGAGCGTGGAATCGCCGCCGCTCGAAGCGCGCTTGTCGCCTTCCAGCTTGGCCAGCCCAAAGTCCAGCACCTTCGCGTTCCCGCGCGAGGTGAGAAAAAGGTTCGCCGGCTTCAGGTCACGGTGAATGATGCCATGCGAGTGCGCCGCGTCCAGCGCATCCGCGATCTGGATGGAATATTCCAGCATCGGGGCGAGCTCCATCGGCTTCGTCGCGATGACTCGATCCAGGGACTCGCCCTGTAACAACTCCATGGCGATGAACATCTCATTATTGTGTTCATCGATCTCATAGATGGTGCAGATGTTGGGATGGTTCAGCGCCGACGCCGCCCGCGCTTCCCTCTCGAAACGCTCGAGAGCGGTCTTGTTCTGCGCCATGTCCGCGGCCAGGAACTTCAACGCGACGCGACGATGCAGTTTGATGTCTTCCGCCTCGTAGACCACGCCCATCCCTCCGCTCCCCAGGCGGGAGATGACGCGGTAGTGTGAGATTTGTTGGTCGATCATCGCAGTTCGTTGTTCCTGAGGATTTTAGACTGTGCGCGGAATCGATAGTCACCAATATCTCACCCACGCAAATGGTCGATCGTCACCTTGGCGATGCGCTCTGCCGCTTTGCCGTCCCAATACTTCGGCAACCGGTGTTTATTCTTCTTGCCTTTCAAGATCGCCTTCACTTCTTTCTTCAAGCGCGGAAGGTTCCTGTCGATCAGGATGTTGGTGCCTTCTGTGACTGTGACCGGGCGCTCGGTGTTCGGGCGCAGGGTCAGACACGGGACCCTCAGATAGGTCGCTTCCTCTTGGACGCCACCCGAATCTGTGATGATCAACTTTGCCGAAGCCTGCAGCGCCAGGAAGTCCAGGTAACTCAACGGTTCCAGCAACAACATATTCTTGGTGAGCGACTTGGCTTCATCGCCAAGGTTCTTCAGCGTTCGCGGATGCACTGGAAACACCAGCTTGATCTCACGCGATATTTCATCCAGCGCTCCCAGGATGGGCCGTAATGTATCAAGGTCGTCCACGTTGGCCGGACGATGGATCGTCGCGATCCCGTATTCGCCCAAGCCATGACGTTCACGGATCTCCTGCGAGCGTTGTTGCGCAGCTGGAAGAAAGCGGATCAGGGTGTCGATCATCACGTTGCCCACAAAGAAGATTTTGTTCTTGGCCACGCCCTCACGCCTGAGGTTCACATTACCGTCCAGCGACGGTGTGAACAGCAAGTCGGCAAGTTGATCAGTCAGCAGACGGTTGATCTCCTCCGGCATCGTCCGGTCAAAAGATCGCAGCCCCGCTTCCACATGGACGATCTTCAGCCCTAACTTGGCGCAGACCAGCGCCGCTGCGACCGTCGAATTCACGTCGCCGTAAACGAAGGTAAGGTCAGGGCGCAATTCCATGGCGACCGGTTCGAACGCCGTCATGATCGCCGACGTCTGTTGCGCGTGCGTGCCCGAACCGACGTGCAGATTCACATCAGGCTTGGGAATGCCCAGCTCGGTGAAGAACACGTCAGACATATTCTCCGTGTAGTGCTGGCCGGTATGCACCAGGACTTGCCGCACTTTGGCGCTGTATTTATCCAACGCACGCAACACCGGAGCGGCCTTCATGAAGTTAGGGCGCGCGCCAACGATGTGGACTAGGGTGTGCTTGATCTTCGTCATTTGGATGTCTGTTGGAGGAACTCAGCCAGATACTGCTTCCAAAAGTCCGCCCATGTATGCGTGCCGTGCCCATGCGTCTTCTCGCTGAAAGGGACCAGGATTGCCCGACCCTTCGGGACTTCTTTAACAGCGGACTCAAAGATGCCCAGCTCTGGCGGATTGATCAGGTCGTCTGCAAAATTGATGGCCAACACCGGCGCCTGGATCGTGCCTAGCTTCGGCTTCGGATCGTAGCCGATCGACGAATCCAGCGCATACGCCACATCGTTGCCATCTGCGTGAGGGTACGGCAGCAAAACTTCATCCATGAACTTTTCCGCTGCCGCACCGGTGGGATACTCTTTCTGGCGCTCCCAGGGATTGCTGCCCACCAGCGCCAGGATCTGCTCAGCCGTCACCAGGCCATGCACCTGGTGCGTGTAGTCGCCATTGTTGTACTCTGGGTCCTTCGTGATGGCGTCATGCGCGGCCTTGCGCCACATGCGGTTGCGCCCGGCGATCTCTACCGGCAGGCACGCCAGCGGCATCACACCGTCCATCATCGTGGGATAAGTCTCCGCCCACACCCATGCATGCATGCAGCCCATTGACATCCCTATCACGAGCCGGAGATGTTCGACCTTCAAATGCTCTGCCACAAGCATCTGCTGCGCGCGCACCATGTCGTTGTAACGGTACGTAGGAAACTTCGCGTGCAGGCCGTCGCTCGGCTTGCTGGATCTTCCGTGGCCGATCGAGTCCGGCATGATGATGAAGTACTTGGTGACGTCAAGGATCTGGCCGGGGTTGAACAGCACTCCCGCAAAGCGGTCTCGAGTGAACTGTTCTGTGCTGCCGCCGGTGGAGTGAAGGATCAGGATGGCGTTCGTGACTTTGCCCTGCGCGTCGCGCTTGGGCTCTCCCCACGTGAGATAGTGGATGCGCAGCTCGGGCAGCGATCGACCATTGTCGAACTTGAAATTCTGGATGATGTACTCTGCTTCGTTCGCCTTCGGCCAATCCAACGCAAAAGAATTCGCACCGGCAAAAACCGTCATCAGAAGAACCGCCGCCCAAATCATTCGTCGCTTCACGATTCCGTCCACCACGTTGGACACATCTCCACTTACGTGATGGTCTTCCTTGCGCTCATCGCCGGGACCTGGATCACTTACTTTGCCGCTCTCGCT
>Ga0207074_1061_pt1 | contig 17916 bp, 17 predicted proteins | sample Alteio_BWMinHeat_66_FD_153567 | JGI IMG/M metagenome (GOLD analysis project Ga0207074, IMG submission 153567) | Enriched cells from forest soil in Barre Woods Harvard Forest LTER site, Petersham, Massachusetts, United States -... | ecosystem: Environmental > Terrestrial > Soil > Temperate forest >...
CAATAGCATAAGTAATTAAGTTAGACCTTTTGCGATTTCCTAAAAATTCTATTAGCTTAATTTATAAGCAAACGTAATTCGATAAAAAATATGGAGGCAAAAAATTATGAATAACGTAGTAAAGATAATTGTTTTAGGCGTTATCGGATGTTTAGTATCCCAAATTTATGCAATTAAATTAACAAATACCACTAATAACGATTTATTATATTGTTGTGGCAATTCGCTAAATAAAAATGCATCATTAGAGAAACATGAGTTAAAATCAAATTCGACAATTGAAATCATTGCCAATCAAGATTATCTGCAAATTTACACCATTCAAAAACCAAATACCTTAAGCGGCAAATATACTTTAAGCAAAGAAACCACCGATTTAAGTATAATAACTAATCCAATATTTGGTTATGCATTTAAGCCTACAGCAGACCTTTCTCAAGAGCCCAAAAGAATACCTGACAATATCAAAGTACCGATTTATACCGTACCTACTTCAGCCAAATTAAAAGATGAAGATAAATTAAATGATCCGATTCAAGAACCAAGCCTAATAAAACCTGAATCTTCCACTCAACAAACTAATCTTCAAAATAACAAGTTAACTCATCTGACTAAATATAGACCTCAAAATACGAAGAAACGCTTGCCAAGCAAATCAAAAATTGAAATAAAAAATCCAATACAGAACCAATCAACCATTGATAATCAATATCAACATGATATTGCTGCTAAAGATGTTCAAGTTACAGATTCATTGCCGCAAGAAGATAGAAACCTCAAGCAAGAAAATACTCAATCAATTTATACAAGTTATTTAACAAAGAAAAGCTTAGCTTTAGGCTTAGGTATAGTAGGCGTAGCTTATGTAACCTGGTGGTATTATAGATCAAAAAAATAGACTATAAATTTATTTCTCATAAATAAAAAACCAAACTTTTTATGAGATGCAATTTATGTCTTTTCAGTACTTAAAGTCATCTGCTTTGTTTATCTGTGCTTGCCTTAATAGCGCTATACATTTATCATATTTAACAATTTTTTCTGCCTGACCAAATAATGATTCTTTATGAAATTTTCTTTCGTCTTCTGCAATACTTAAAGCAGTTTCTCCATTATTATTGATAGCGTTCACATCAGCTCCATAATTGATCAATAATTCAAGTATCTCATATCTGCCAGCACAAGCTGCTATCATAAGTGGAGTAAGCTTATACAACCTACTATCCCTTCGATGTAGCCCATCAATAATATCTTGATTTAGGACACCCTTTTCTCTCATTAGCTCTAGAATAATCGCAAATATTTTATGGTCAGAATTAAGGGCATTATCAAATAAGCCTAAACACCGCATCCTTAACAATTTTTTAAAATAATCTTTATTTCTTTCTTTATTAATAATAGACTTCAATAAATCTATATTAATTTCCAGTCGGATAAGAATACCCAGCAATGAATTATCAAATATTTTGTGATCTAACGGTGGTAGCAAATTATAATTTACCAATATCTTAACCAAATCAGAACCTATATACAAGATCATTTTTCCTAGAATATCCATCTTCTTTTTAGAAGCTATTTTCTCTAGAGCAACATTGTCATTATTAATACGATAAATTAACAATGACAAGAATGAGTTAATATACTTCAATGGTATATAAACACCTTTATTTCTACGAATTCCAATCCATGAAAAATAGCCATTATTAAATGCTGATATTATTGGCCTTAGATTTACGCCCATATGAAGCAATTTATGCAGCAATCCTTGGTATTTTTCTAAATTTTTATCAGTAAATTTTAGACTCTTACATTCTTGAAAATATGTTAAATGAGAAGAATGAAAGGAAATTAATAAACAAGCATGAGAGCAATCCTCGAATGATTTTCCTCTTTTTTTGCCAATCTGCTCTACTTCTATAGATTCTTTCTCAAGCACCGGTTCTTCTATGGCCGATATTTGGCTATTTTCAACATCATTTGGCAGTTGCTGAGATATATTTGGTACATTAAGTATTAGTGTTAATGCATCCAATTCAGAGACTGATGCATTTATAGAGCCAAGATTTGGATCCTCCATCGCTATCAACTGATCAATAAAAAATACTGCGCCTAGAAAAATTAAAGATAAAATTTTTCTTAACATCATAACCTCATTTGATTTTATCGTTTATTATATTTACTGCTCTTTGTTTAGCTGTGCTTGTTTTAATAGCGCTATACATTTATCATATTTATCAATTTTTTTTAGCTGCCCAGATTGTGATTCTTGATAAAATCTTTTTTTAGCTTTTACAATACTTAAAGCTGTTTCTCCATAATTATTGATAGCATCTACATCAGCTACATAATTGATAAACAATTCAATCATTTTACATCTGCCATAACAAGCTGCACTCATAAGTGGGGTAAATCTCTCCAATGGAAGTCGCTCATTAATAATATTTTGATTTAAGATGCACTTTTCCCTCATTAGCTCTAAAATTACCGCACATATTTCATGGTTAGATCCCCTAACACAAATAGATGCCCAATTAAATATTGTTTAATTGAAGCTATCACGCTCACACAATAGTTTTTCCAAATAATCTTTATTTCTTTCCTTATTAATAATAAATTTTAATAAGTCTATATTAATTCCCCTTTTGACAAGAATAGTCAGCAATGAATCACCATATATTTTGTGATCTAACGGTGGCAACAAATTATAATCTACAAAAATTTTACATAAATCACATCCCAGACCCAGCGCAATTAGTCTTTCAAAATTCTCCATCTCCTCTTTAGAAGCCATTTCTTTTATAGAAGCATATTTATTATCAATACGCTTAATTAGCAATGATAAAAATGAATTAATAGCCTTAAATGTAACAACTTTACCTCTAGAAATTCTAACCCATGATAAATAATCATTATTAATTGCCGATATTATTGGTCTCAGATTTACACCCTTGTGAAGCAATTTATGAAGTAATTCTTGGTATTTCTCTAAATTCTCATCAGTAAATCCTAAATGCTGATATTCTTCAAAGCATATTAAACGAGAAGAATGAAAGGGAATTAATAAACAAGCTTCATTACATTCTTTGAATGGTTTGCTTCTTTTTTTGCCAATCTTCTCTAATTCTATAAATTCTTTCTCAAGCACTGGTTCTTCTATAGCCGATATTTGGCTATTTTCAACATCATTTGGCAGTTGTTGAGATGTATTTGGTGAATCGGGTACCAGTGAAGGCACTGAACCAAGATTTGGATCTTCCATTCCTATCAACTGATCAATAAAAAATATAGAAACTAAAAAAATTAACGAAAGGGAGTTTTTTAACATATCAATCCCATTTAGCTTATCAGTGTTAATTTTTATTTTTGTTAGAAAAGTTTTTTAACAATTCAAGTATTTTTGCATCTTTATAATATTTGGCCCATTCAAATGCGGTCTTATCTTGATATTTGCAATTTGAATCTATATTTTTATTTGCTAATATAAAGGATACTTGTTTTAAAATTTTCAAGCGAGTGCTTGATGTTTCTAGCAAGTAATCTACAAATCTTACAAATTCTAGGAATTCTTGTTTATTCCACAAATCGGTTTTACACGTTTTCATGAATAGAGTCAATAGTTCTATAAATTGCTCTAATGCTCCCGCATTATCATTGAGTATAATATTATATAAATTATCTTCATTGAAATTTATTACTTCATCATTACTGGACCCTAATTGCGCTATTATACAGGTAAGTTGCGTAATAAACTTTTTAAATGATGTACAACAAGTTTCGATTTTCAATGTTTCAATGCTTTTATTCCTTTGCACGATTAATTCAGGCAAATCAATTGAATCTTTGTTAATTATTTGCCATATGTACTCAATTGCATCTATAGTCAATACCTTCTTGAGTTCGACCAAGTCTGCAGGCTGAGATAATATAGATCTTGCTGTCAACTCTTTTAATGATTTAACGTTTGTATATTCATCACCATGCATCGCCATCAACTGATCAATAAAAAACATTGAAAATAAAAAAATTAAAGATAAAACTTTTCTTATCATCATAACCTCATTTTAATTTTGCCATTGTTAATTTTTATATTTTTAAATATAGCAAAAATCTCTATACATGTCTAAATACAAATTCACAAACATTCTGCTTGGTGTTCTTGATTCAAAATCACCTTGTTTTTTCTTGCAATAACAAACTTTATGGCATCCCTAATGTTTTCCATGCTAGATCGCGTATTATATCCAATTAATCCGAATAACTCATCAAATTGTTGCGGGGTATATTGCAAATTAAATGTTGAACAATATCCTCCCTGTACCAAATTTTTCGGATCAAATAATTTAGAATAAGCATCATTCTTAATCATTGGCATATAAATTACTACTGGGACTTGGGGATCAGGATCCTCAAAAACGCTAATTGTAGATTGACCAATCTCAGCATATTTAATTTTAGGAAATTTATAACCATTTTTTATAGCATATTTTTCAACGTATTTCAGCTCTTTAGCTGTGTCTGCATTAGATGAAAGGTCATATATAATAATAAGATCAAGTTTGCGCTCCTTTTTTAATAATGGTGGTACCGGTAAATTAAAGTCTATACCGGCATCCACCAATGTAAGAAAGGTCATACTATTTTCACCTGCTATATTTTTTATTTTTGCAGGTGATAATCGTAATTTTAAAAATTCTGATCTAAATTGAGCAGAAATAACGTCTGCGCCTAATCCAAAATCATTCTCCTCCTTAGAATTAACCTCATCCAGAAATTTTTTATCAAAACAATTATCTAAAATTTCACCCAAACTAGCAGTAAAAGCAGAGCCCCAAATACCCATTAGATAATCTATGCCATGCTCTGGAGGATAATCAGTAGATCTTCCTTTTGCAAAATGCCTACCAAATGACCAACTAGGAACATATATATTATGGTCAATTAAACCAACCTCATAAGGACTGAACTCAAACCATTTATAACCTGAAGAAACAGATACCGCAGTGAACAATGGCATTGGGTAACTACCCTGATCAATCTTTGCGCGAAATTGAGAAAGCTTGGGCATCTTGCCCCTCAAGATTCTTGTTTTCGGAGATCCTATATAATTTTTCTCAAAATCACTAAATAGAACGTTTGCTACTATTGAGCCCCAAATACCAACCAATGACATTTTTTGCCTATAAAATAACTTCCAAATGCAGTTCTCAAGCAATAACCTTCTATCTATTCCATCAATAATAGAACTTGAAATCTGATTTCTTGTTAAAGCTATTAATTGATCAAATGCTAAATCATGGCCCAACCATGTTGCAAGAGCCCACGTTGATCCGGAAAGAGTTGAAATATAATCTACTGCATCCAAAAGCCCAACTTTATGTGATTCATTCAAAAATGCCAAAGTTCCAATCATCGAACGATAGCCACCTCCACTAAAGCATAATCCTATGGTTGGTAACTGTTCTTCTGCTATCTCAGTACCCAAAAATTTTTCTAATCCTTTTTTAACATAGAATTTTCTCTTATTTAAAAAGCCATACTCACGACGACATAAATGTGAACAAGTACGAACTTTAGCTCTTTTTTCTGCATAAGGATCTAATTTTTTTATAGAAGAGATATCTTTAATAAAATCTATTAAAGAAAAACCAATTATTCCCTTTAACTGCCAAAAAGCTATTTTAAGCAATAAATTCTCGAAATAACAATTTGTAACACTGACAATAAAAATACTGGCAAAAAAAAATTTCCAAAGTTTACTCATAACTTTAATAGAGAAAAAGTTAAAAAAATTGTGCCCTAATTCTCATATTAAAGTCAACAAAGAAGTAACAAAAATATTTAGATGAGGCGCTCGTATCCTTCGACCCAGCCTTTGCTATAGCGTAAAGCATTGAAGATTTATAAAGCTACGGCGGGCAGGCTGGCCTTTAGTGGTGAGAACGTCGAACCATCAGGACGAGCGCTTTTTTGCAAATCTTTTGTTGGATTTACATTTTAATTTTGTCCATTAATGTAATTTCAGAAGAGATCTAATAAAAAACATGGTTACCAAAATTATGATTAAAAAGGCCGTTCGTGGTGAGTGTAGTGGAGCGGAATCGAATCCATACGGCCTAAAAATAAAGCCTAATCTTATGTGGATGAAAAAGATTAATTAACTAAATTTAGATTTTTTAGCTTAGCTAATGAAGGTCAATAGTATAAAATCTATGTTTTCCGACTTTTAAATGCTGATCTTGCTTCAATACGATACGCATATTAGGATCCATAATTTTAGTACCATCAAGCGCAACGGCTCCTTCAGTAATCAATCTTCTTGCTTCTGATGATGAACTAACAGAACCTATATGTTTAAGTAGTTCTACAATCCATACTGGCTGATTTGCATATTTTGAACAATCTATTTTTTGAGCATGAGATAAATCTTTCTTTTGGAACAGCTCTTCGAATACTTGCTGTGCAGCTTTAGCATCTCCTTCTGACCAAAATCTTGTAACTATATCATAAGCCATTTTTTTCTTGAGACTCATTGGATGCATCGTATTGGTAGACACTTGATATTGATATTCTGAAATTTCCTGATCTGTTTTATAAAGCAAAATTTTATAATATTGCCACATCAAATCATCTGAAATAGACATTAATTTACCAAAAGCTTGGTCAGGAGCATCATTAAGGCCAATTATATTGCCCAAAGATTTGGACATTTTATTTATACCATCCAAACCGGGTAATAAAGGTAAGGTCATAACAACTTGAGGTTCTTGACCATATTGCTCTTGAAGATCCCGTCCTACAATAAGATTAAATGTTTGGTCTGTACCCCCGAGCTCTACATCTGATTGTAAGGCTACCGAATCATAGCCTTGAAATAATGGATATAAAAGCTCATGGAAACCTATTGGAAGTTTTTCATGAAGTCGTTTAGAAAAATCTTCTCTTTCGATAATACGAGCAACAGTAACTTTGCCACATAATTTTACTAGATCTTTAATCGATAAAGCATCGAGCCATTGAGAATTATAAACTATTGTAATTTTGTCTCGATCCAAAATTTTTGAAACTTGCTCAAAATAAGTTTTAGCATGTTCAGCAATTTGTTCCTCCGTTAAAGGAGGCCGAGTCTTAGATCTTCCCGTAGGATCCCCAATACGGCTCGTAAAATCACCAATTAAATAGATTACTTCATGTCCCAAATCTTGAAATTGCTTTAATTTTGAAAGAACAACCGCATGACCTAAATGTAAATCCGAAGCTGTAGGATCAACACCTAGCTTAATTTTCAAGCGCTTACCAGAAGCAAGTTTTTTTAATAAATCAGCTTCAGGCAAAATTTGCTCAGTACCTTTCTTAAGTTGATCAAAAATTTCTTTAGGACTCATTTTTTTCTCTTTTTTTAACCATATTATAGGCAATGTTGTTGATTACAGATTTAAGATTTAAAAAATAATTAATTTACCCCAATTAGCCGTGCAATAAAAATAGCTGTGATGAATAATAACTTCAATATATGCCTATACCAAAAACCAAATGTCAAAAGCAAAGTTACAAATGGCGCTAAAAATACTAGATAATTATAGTACCTAATATAACCATAATTTTTCTCAACGCCCACTAAAAGTGCATACTTAAATAAGTTAAAAATAAGAATAGTAACAGCCATTATAATATTGATGTACATTGTTGCTATTAAAAGAAGACCAATAACATTGCTAAAGGATGAAAAATCAAAATCTTTTAAGTTGCTACCAAATAACCCATGTATTTCACCAATGTTAAAAGAATCCATTAAGCCATAAGTCTTAATTTTTCCAAAATAGACAAGACATGCTAATAAAGAAATAAATGCTGTAAAAATACTTGAGACAATTTCTAAAAAATAAATAATAAATATTTTAAGATATCTCAATGGATGTGTAATATTAAAAGGATTGATAGGCAACATAGGGCAAACATAGATACCTAAAAAAACAAAAAGCAAAAAATTTATCAAATCAAAATACATCAATGGATTAGGTGTAGCATATCCCAAATCTTTTGCTGTAGGATCACCAAATTCATTGGCAACAATTGCTTGAATAGAACCATTTATAGCTAATGAGCCATAATACGAAAGTGTTAATATTATTAATAAAAAAATAGTAGGTAATATCATAATTCTCATATCTTAAAACTATTGTAATTTTAAGCAATTTAACCAACATCGTCAAATTGATAGTTTATCAGTATTTTTATTTAACGTGAGTTCGGCAAAATCTTTGTAAAAAACTTGATAATTATATCAACAATAAATTTGTTTCCCTGCATCTTCTAGGCGCTCGTCCTGATAGTTCGACAAGCTCACTATAAAGGATACGAGCGCAATTACATGGAAATTTGTTCTTTCCTCGGTAAGTAGGCCGATGGAACTTCCCCATCAGCCCCTCAGAACCGTACGTGAACCTCTCGATTCATACGGCTCCCGTTAATCGTATTGATTTTTAGATATTAAAAACTGAAAATTTCTTTGTCAAAGGATTTAATTCTTCAATCTTCCCAAACAGAGATACGCCATAAGGCTCAACTTGGTCAAGTGGCACGTCAGCTGTTTTCAGGATAAGGTCTTCTTGGATACCATTGAAGCTCATGGTACTGGTAAAAATAGCTGATAAAAGGCCTAACTCATGTGCTTTAGTATAGAGTGTCAGCAATTGACTTGCGGTACCTTTTAGAACAACAAATGAACAAGTTGAAAGTGTAATGAGTTTACTATTATTTTGATTAAACAAAGGAACAAAGCTCATATCAGTTCGTTGGATTTGTGTGGCATCATAAAGCAAGGACACAGCAAGCTGCCCAGTAGCGCTGAGTAATTTGCCAGTAGCAGATTTTTCATTCAACACAGTTACAAATTTATGTGTTGCGCCTGTATTTACACTAGCCATGATCTTTCTTTCCTTTCACAATTGCTAAGATTTTAGCAATTTATCAATCCCATGTCGACGCATAAATATTTCAAACTTGTGATAGAGCATTTACAGCTAAGCATAAAATCTCTTAGCTTTGGAATAATCATCTTAGTATCTTAAATTTAAATTATCTTCCTGCGATAAATTTAAAATAAATCACATGAATACAGTAATATTGGCGCGTAGGCCGTGAATATGAAACAAATACTCTTGATACTCATTTCTAATTTGTGTTATTATAAAAATAATATTATCAATTCATTAATGGAGGAACTATGATAGCCAAAAAGGTCATATACATACTTATATCAATAAGTATTACTGTACCATATATTTTTACAATGGAGAAACCAACAGGCCGGTCGCCTGTGGAGGATGTTTTTAAGGCTGTGAAAGTATTCTTAGATCTAGAAAGCGAGCACCGAGGGTTGCCCCCAGAATTAAATCGGGAAATTATAAAGCATATTAAACATTCAATAGAAGAAAAGATATCTAATGAAAATGGTCAAGCTTTATTAGAAGCAATACAAAAGTATGATTTCGATGAAGCAAGGCGATTATTAAAAGAAACTTATATAAATACAAATCTACAAACTGAATATCATAAGACACCGTTAATGTTAGTAATCGCAGAAACTAAGTACTTACATCAGCCAAGGAGACGAAGTATTTGGGCAGCATATCAACCAGAGCCCCGTTATCCTAATGAGGGAGAATTGTTGGAAATGGCAAAAATGTTACTGCAAAAAGGCGCTGATCCAGATAGTTCTTTAGAATCTGCAGTGATGCTTAATCAGCCAATGATAGTAAAAATGTTATTAGAAGCAGGTGCTAATCCAAATTTACAGAATGAACGTGGATGGACTGCTTTAAATTGGGCGGTGGACACGTATGAGCCTGGCATGCCTAATGAGTTTATTCAGAATAAGAAAATGATAGTAAAAATTTTATTAGAAGCAGGTGCCAATCCAAATTTACAAGACAAAGAGGGATGGACTGCTTTAAATTGGGCACTGCGGCAGAATAAGCAGACTATGGTAGAAATGCTATTAGAAGCAGGAGCTGATCCAAATTTTATACCCGTGAATGCTATTAGAAGCAGGAGCTGATCCAAACTGGCAAAGTCCAACCGGAAATGGGAAGACTCGTATGAGGCTTTTTTGCCTTCTCTTTCATAAAAACATTTTTTTAGGCGCATGGTTTCATAAGCAGAGCGCATTGAACCATGCGCCTAATTTAGTATCTTTATGATTAACTTTCAATGAGGCGGCCTGAAATAATCATCATAAAAGTTTTTCTAAATATTTGTTTATGATAAAATATACATAAACGGTGTTTATATCATAAACTATTTGTTAACCAATTAAGGTGCCTTTGCGATTAAAAATGAAAAAACTTCCAATAGGAATAAGCGATTATAAAAAGCTTATTGAGAATGATTATTATTATGTTGATAAAACATTATTTATAAAGGAACTTTGGGAGGAAGCGGGCGAAATAAAGCTTATTACGAGACCCCGTAGATTTGGCAAAACATTAAATCTTTCTACATTACGTTACTTTTTTGAACGCGTAGATGTAGATAATAGTCATCTATTTAGTCATACTGCTATTTGGCACGATTTGTCATTTCGTGAATTACAAGGACAGTTCCCAGTAATTTTTTTAACATTCAAAGATGTAAAAGAAAAAAGCTGGGAAAGCTGTTATAAAAAAATAAGAGAAGTTATTGCAAATGAATTTGAGCGACATTTTCATATTCTGGAGCAAACTATTGCTCCACATAATTTGAAAAAATATCTTAATTTGCTAAATGAAGAAGCCGAAGAGGAGACTTATGGTACATCATTACTATTTTTAACTCGTTTGTTACATGATCATTATAAAAAACGAGTTATTGTTTTGATAGATGAATATGATGCGCCAATTCATGAAGCATATGTAAATGGTTATTATCCAGATGTAATCAGATTTTTTAGATCACTTATGGCTTCTGTATTTAAAGATAATTCTTATTTGGAGCGAGGTCTAATGACAGGCATATTAAGAGCTGCACGAGAAGGCATCTTTTCTGGTCTTAATAATTTACAAGCTTATGGCATTACTCATACTAAATTTCAAGATAAATTTGGCTTTACTCAAAATGAAGTAAAACAACTTTTAAATGATCAAAATATTTTAGATAAATTGCCAGAAATACAAGCTTGGTATAACGGTTATTCATTTGGTGAAGCAACAATTTATAATCCATGGTCACTTAATATGTATGTTCATGAGCGAGGTTTATTGTGTTCATATTGGGCTAATACAAGTGATAATCAACTTATTAAAAAACTCCTTATATATACAGTTGAAGATGTAAAAAAAGATCTGGAATCTTTGCTGAATGGCCAAATTATTGAAAAAGAGATAGATGAGGCGGTTATTTTTCCTGGTATTGAGCATAATCCTACAGCAGTTTGGAGTTTATTGTTATTTACCGGATATTTGACTTATACCAAACAACAAACTAATGCTGACGGTAAAAAAATTTGCTTATTAACCATACCAAATAAAGAGATTATGGTTTTATATAAAAGCCTTATTAAAGCAATAATTGAGAATACAATTTCTGAATCCAACGCTAAAATGCTTTTAACAGCATTAACAACTGGTGATACTAAAATATTTTCAGAATTGTTGCAAGAATTTATTAGCAATAGCATGAGCGTCTTTGATTTACCAAAGAATGAACAAGAAAAAAGCTATCATCTTTTTATATTAGGCTTACTTGTTTATTTGATGGATACTTATGAAATAAAATCTAATCGGGAAAGTGGGTTTGGTAGATATGATATCATGCTTATCCCAAAAGATTCAAATAAACTCGGAATAATAATGGAATTTAAAAAAGCAAAAGATGATGAAACAATTGAGCAAGCTGCGTACAAAGCACTTGAACAAATTAAGCAAAAAAATTATGCTCAAGAACTTAAAAGCCGAAATGTTCACCATATTAAACTTATGGGCATAGCTTTTTTAGGCAAAAAAGTGTTAGTTGTTTCAATTTAATAACGTGGAATTTTAGTAATGCAAATTCAATTTTTATCAGCATTCATAATATATTTATTAACAATTTTGTTAATTGGAATCATATCTTCCAAAAAAGCAAAAAATATTACTTCTGATAATGGTTCTACCAGTTTTATCCTAGGTAATAGGTCAACCAATTGGTTTCTTACAGCTTTATCTGCCCATGCATCTGATATGAGTGACTGGCTCTTCATGGGATTACCTGCTGCAGTATATGTAGCTGGCGGTTATGAAATATGGATCCCTATAGGTTTATTGATTGGTATGTTTTTGTGCTGGCATTTTATAGCATCACCATTACGTATTGAAACCGAAAAATATCATGCTACAACTCTAGCATCTTATTTTAAAAATAGGTTCAATGATAAATCTGGAATAATTGTAGGTATAGCGGCTTTAATTTCTTTCTTCTTTTTCTCTATTTATCTTTCTGTTGGGCTTAAAGGCATAGGTTATGTTCTAAAATCGGCATTTGATATTAACTACCATTTGGGAATCTTATTAGCTGTGTTGGTAGTTGTAGCATATACCTTAATAGGAGGATTTGTTTCAGTTGCATGGATCGATCTATTTCAAGGAATTTTTCTTCTAATTATGCTCATGTTTGTACCAATTTACACTTTTTTTTATATAGGTGGCTGGCCTGCTATTACACAAGCAGCTCAATCTAAAAGTATATCATTATCTTTATTACCGGATTATTCACTAAGAACAATAGCTTCTATTCTTTTGAATCCCTTTGCCTGGGGCTTAGGATATTTTGGTATGCCTCATATACTTACAAAATTTATGGGTGCACAAAATTCAAAGGATATGTATAAGTCCAAATATCTAGGTCTTGTATGGCAATTTTTAGCAACATTCTCAGCAATAGCAGTTGGAGTTGTAGGAATAGCCTATTTTACCAATGGCATACCATTTAAAAATGAGTTCATATTTATCGAAATGACCAAAACACTTTTCAATCCTTGGCTAGGTGGGTTCATTTTATGTGCAATATTGGCCGCCACTATTTCTACTGTAGATTCTCAGCTGCTCGTACTCGCCGGAATTATTGCTGAAGATTTTTATAAAAATATATTCAATAAAAAAGCAACCGGTCAACAAGTTTATTTTGTTTATAGAATAGCTCTTATTATCGCGGCAATAGCAGGGTTTTTAGTAGCATGGAATGAGGAAAGCACTATTATGTCCCTGGTAAAATATGCTTGGTCTGGATTAGGGTCAGCTTTCGGGCCAGTAATTATCATGTTATTGTACTCAAAAAATATAAATAAATATGGTGCCATAGCTGGTATTTTAACCGGAACGATTGTATCTATTTTCTGGAATTATATAAATCCATACATAACAACCATAAATATTTATTCAATTGTACCAGCATATATATTTGCATTGATATCAATATATTTTGTTTCAAAATTAACTAATTCGATAAAATAAGGCCGAAAATAATGTTGAAATCCGCTCGTCCTGAGCTCGTCAAAGGATACGAGCGGATTTTTGCTCTTATTTATTAATCTTGTTAATTTTTACTTATGTGGTGATGCTACAACAATAGGTTTAATGGGCATTTTTTTATCTTTTCTTTCACATGGACCATTACAGTAATCTACCTTTCCACTCGGACCAAGAGTGAATCCTATATAATTTTTCCATAGAAGATCACCTGAAGTGCCAGAATCTGTATCTGAAACTAAAACGGCAACTGCCTTCTTAAATTTCCTAGTTTCTTTTGAAACCTCACATCTTATCTCAACTTTATTAGGGTTGTTATCGTCAAAAATTGCAAAACATTTTTCATCAGATTTGATACCTTCCTTATTATTAGAAGTATCAATCTCTGGTCCCTTGTAACAAACCATATTTAGATTAAAAAGGGCAGATATTGCCAAAATAGAACTTAAAATAAAATTAAACTTCATAAATCCTCCTAATTTAATGAGCAACATCTATTTTAACATTGCTCTTATTTATTAATCTTATTAACCTTACTTTTACTTATGTGGTGATCCTACATAAATGGGTTGCGCATGCATCTTGCCACCTTCATGTGTTGGTAATCCTACATAAATCGGTTGTGCATGTACCTCTCCACTTTCCTTTTTTTCGCAAGGTCCATAACAGAAGATTTCTCTTTTACCTTCACCCATTTTATGAGATTCACCTTTATCCATCAACCTTGATCCTATATAGTTTCCAAATTCAAGCCATGGAGGAGTACCGGTAGCTGAGCCAACAACTTTACCTACATTTTTAAATGTATGGGTTTCCTTTCCAGCTTCTTCACATACTATCGTCAAATTCGCAGGATTCATAGAACTGTAAATCATAAAACATTTTTCATCAGATTTAATGCCTTCTTTATTACCAAAAACATTAATTTCTTCCCTTATTAATACGTCGGAACAAACTATATTTAAACTAAAAAAAGCAGCTATTGCCAAAATAGAATTTAAAATAAAATTGGATTTCATATTATCCTCCATTGTTTTATAAATATTTTAACCTGATTTTAGTATATACAATACAAATTCTAAATTTCAATGTTTTAACCGAATAAAATTAGACTTTTCTAACACTACCCCTTAAAAAAGGCAAAGCTTGCACAAAAACTATATATCCTTGTAAAATGGAATCATAGCTTCCAAATTACAAGGACTTTAAATGAAAAGAGAATTATATTTATCAGAAATCTTAAATCAATTTAGAATTCATCCGATTTGTGCATTACTAGGACCTAGACAGGTTGGAAAAACTACCTTGGCCAAAATGTACATTGAAAAATATTTTCCAGGCAAAGCTACCTTTTTTGACTTAGAAAATCCATTAGATTTAGCCAGATTAGAAAGTCCAATGCTAGCACTAGAAAATATTAACCATAAAATAATAGTGATTGATGAAATACAAAGGCGACCAGATTTATTTCCGGTATTACGTGTATTGGCAGATCAAGAAGAAAAAAAACGTAAATTTCTTATTTTGGGAAGTGCATCAAGAGAGTTAATTCAACAATCTTCTGAAACTTTAGCTGGAAGAATAGGTTATATTGAATTGCCACCATTTTCTCTTTTTGAGGTTAAAACAGCTGAAAAACTTTGGCTACGAGGAGGATTTCCAAGATCATACCTAGCAGATACTGATGAAGACAGTTATCTATGGCGTCAAGCTTATATTAAAACATACTTAGAACAAGATATCCCTAATTTAGGTTTTAATATACCAGCATACCAAATGCGACGTCTATGGCTTATGCTAGCTCATTATCATGGACAAATATTTAATGCAAGCGAACTGGGAAGATCTTTAGGCGTATCTCATCATACTATACAAAAATATGTAGATATTCTGGTAGGTACTTTCATGATAAGAATTTTAACTCCTTGGTTCGAAAATTTACAAAAACGCCAGGTAAAATCTCCTAAAATTTATTTTAGAGATAGTGGCATTTTGAATGCCTTGCTTGGAATAAAAACTGAAACAGAACTTCATACTTATCCTAAGCTGGGCTCTTTCTGGGAAGGGTTTGCCTTAGAAGAAATAATTAGAGTTTTCGAAGCATCATCAGATGAATGCTTTTTTTGGGCAACTCAAGCTAATGCAGAATTAGATTTACTAATAATTAAAAATAATAAAAGGCTGGGATTTGAGTTCAAATATACCGATTCACCCAAGATAACTAAATCTATGAATATTGCTCTAGAAGATTTAAAATTAGATCATCTTAGTATTATATACCCAGGAACTGAAATATTCCCTTTATCTGAACATATCAAAGCCTATGGACTTGAAAGCATCACTTCTAAAACTCTTGCTTAATACGCTTAAAATAGAGTATCCTCAAACTATATTTTTCTCAATATTTAGAGGTTATTTATGAAGAAATTAACAGTCTTAATCTTTATAATTTTCGGATTCGGCATGATTACCTTAGCCAGAAGAGTTGCTCCACCTACCCCGGAAGAAATCAATAAATCAAATGAAAAAAAAGAATTATTCTATAAAGCACTAAATCAAAAAATAGTAGATTTAAAAGAAAGCTTAGATGATCTTAAATCAATAACCGTAGGAGCTACGTTCTTTAGTGCTGACGATTATCAAAATATGATAGATTTGCTGAATTGCGATTGCAAACAAAAATTTAAACAATTAAAGCAATATAGTACACGCATGTATTAGCTTACTTTAATTCTTATAACGCAATGAAAAAATACATTAAAGAATTCTGTAGCATTATATTTCAAGAGAGTTGAATAGGACATTGGATAGGGAATTCCTATCCAATGTAATAAATTATTTTGCCGGTGTTGCTGATGTTGCCTGAGTTGCTGTGGTCGGTGCTGGTGCTTTTTGTTTAGATACGCCCATAAAATCATCTAACTCTTTTGAATGTCGAGCTTGAATTTGAAGTGCTTCTTTATTTTGAGCTTCGCTTAAATTTTTGAATTGATCTATATGTTTTCTATGCAATTCAACCGCTCTATTTAAATGATCCGTAAAAATAGCATCTTTCTTCCCTGCTGAACAATCTGTATTATCTTGCCAATTACGTGAGTTTTGATTTCTATAAGCAACCCAATCAGCATGAGTTTGCTTGAGTAAATCATACTTATTATCATGAATCTTTTTCATATGGTCAAACCAATCAGCTTTATGCCCCATTTCCATATTTTCAAATGCAATAAATTTATCGGCCGCTGTTTCTTCAGCCGCATATAGTTGTGCATCAAGCAAAAAAATACCTACAAAAAATAATATTTTACTTTTCATGACCAAACCTCCTATTTTAAATCATGTTTGTTATCATACTAATATTATACTAATCGAAATAAATCTTAACTATCAATAATTGGGATATAAAAAATACAAAAATTAACAAGAATCTATTCTATATTTTATAAACATGATACTAGGCGTTTTCTATCATATTAGTATCATGTTTATAGTTCAAAATATCTTCTTTTTTATTAATTTATCTTCTCAGCATAGAATAGTTTCTTAGCATAGAAATCATTTCTCTATTTGGCTTGCTCAATGCAAAATCTATAGCTGTATGATTTTGATTATTTGGTATATCTGGATGAGCATTAGCTTTCAATAACGCCTTAACCATCTTTAGATTATCTTGATCTGCTGCTAAAATTAAAGCTGTATCTCCATTATTATTTTGTATATTTGGATTAGCATCATGGGCAAGTAATAATTTTACTATTTCTAGATCATTTCGTCTTGCTGCTAAAATTAAGGGAGTTTCGCCATTCCTAGCTTGTATATTTGGATCAGCTCCATAAAAAAGCAATATGTGAACCATTGGCTCAGAATTATTAGATACTGCAAAATGTAAAGCTGTATTTCCATTCTGATCTTTTGCGTTTATATCTTGCTTACCACCAGCTCGAAGCAAAAGCTCTGCTAGTTGTTCATTATTTGTTCTAGCTGCTCGCATTAAAGGAGTGTTCATAGACATATCACGTATATTTACGTCAGCACCTGCTTTAACTAACATCTCTGCGATTAAAAAAGTACTTGAAGTTGGATTTGATATACTTGCCAACCACGATAAAGGGGTAAAGCGAAGTTTATCTTGCATATTTATGTTAGCACCAGCTTTAATTAGCATCTCTACTATTTCTGGTTGATTATATTGTGCTGCTAATAATAAAGCTGTTGCTCCAGATCTATCTTGTTCATTTATATTAGCATAACCAGCTTCTATTAACTGTTCTATTTTGTCTTTATCCCTAGCCCCCACAGCTTCTATTAGTAATTGCTTGGACTCTGAAGGATTTACTTGTCTAGTCGACTCTTCCATAGCACTAATATATGATGCTAGAAAAATATTTATTAATAGTATAATTTTGATTTTCATTTTTAACTCCCATTTAACTAGTAATTT
>Ga0207074_1062_pt1 | contig 17796 bp, 23 predicted proteins | sample Alteio_BWMinHeat_66_FD_153567 | JGI IMG/M metagenome (GOLD analysis project Ga0207074, IMG submission 153567) | Enriched cells from forest soil in Barre Woods Harvard Forest LTER site, Petersham, Massachusetts, United States -... | ecosystem: Environmental > Terrestrial > Soil > Temperate forest >...
CGGAGGAGTCGGAACCGATTGGGTTCTGCGTCTAGTTCGCAGAGGATTAGCACGGTATCGATCGTCGCGCGTGCATGAAAGCATCCGGGTAGACGGAGCGGTACGCCGACTGAACGGGGTCTTGAATCACTTCTCCTACGCGACGCTCGAGGAATATGTCGAGAAAAGTAATCACTATACCTCTCTGGCGGCTCAGGATCTCTGGAGTCGCGGACGCCGGTTTTCATGGTGGGATCACTTGCGGCCCGGTTGGGAGCTTTTTAATCGCGTGGTCCTTCACGGCGCCTGGCTCGACGGACAACCAGGACTGAAATATGCGGCGCTGTCCTCCCATACGGCTTGGCTTCGCGCGATGAAGCTGGGCGAAATGGAAAAAGAGCGGAAGACTTACTCGTGAAATTTCTGATCGTGCGGACCGATCGCCTGGGGGATGTTTTGTTGACGACGCCGGTCGCCAGCGCCCTTCGTGCTCAATTCCCCGATGCGCGGATTGCCTGGCTCGTTCGGCCTTATACGGCCCCTCTGCTTGAACATAATCCGGACGTCAACCAGATTTTGACCGACCGGGATCAACCCCTCAGCGCTTTGATTGAACAGTTGCGCCAGGAAAAATTTGACGCCGCTATTGTGACCTATCCACGCTGGCGCGTTACCTGGGCCTTGTGGCGTGCGGGCGTTCCCGTGCGCATCGGCCCGGCTAGCAAACCCTATAGCTTGCTGTTTAATCGGCGACTCTGGCAGCACCGTTCGGCAGGCGCCCGGCATGAAGCGGATTACAATCTGGAGCTTCTGAAACCGTTGGGAATTTCCTTTAAGCGTTATTCGACGCGTCTGATTCTGACCGCAGAAGAAAAAGCCGCGGGTCGGAAGACGCTAGAGGGTATGCGAATCTCTTTTACCCGGCCCGTGGTTGTGCTTCACCCGGGTTCGGGTGGTTCATCCGGGCGTTGGCCGTTAACGCATTTTATGGAGTTGGGGGATCGACTTCAGGAAGCCGGTTGTGACGTCGTGGTGACGGGAGGCCCCGGTGAGGATTACCAGTACATCATGATTGATAACATGCGACGCATTCCTAGTTTTGTGGCCGCGGGAAGCGTGTCGATTCGCGAGTTAGGGTCCATTTTTGCATCCGCTAATCTGGTTGTGTCCAATTCTACAGGCCCCCTGCATATGGCCGTCGCCTTGGGTATTCCCACCATGTCCATCTATTCGGCTGTTCCGACATGCCATCCCAAGCGGTGGGGCCCTTATCCGTCAATTGTCGAAGGCGGAAGCCTGCATCAGGTGGCGATGGCGCCGGATAACGGGCTGGCGCAAGCCGATATGGCGGCGGTATCGGTGGAAAAGGTGTGGGACATGTGCGCACAGCGTTTAGGGATACGACCGGAGGTTCGCGCGCCGGCCGTAAGCGGTTAGTACGAGGGTGTGTCTTCGGAGAGCTCTTCTGGCTCGATCGGGGCGATGCGGCTCATGCCCATTTTGACCTGCCTCACCACGTCGCTGGAGGTCAATTCGGCGAGGGCTTCGAAGCCACGAGAATCCTTGGATTCTCCTTCGTCTTCCAGCTCCTCTTTTTTGGTTTTCTTTTTCTTAATGTCTTTCATGTTTTCCTCGGCCCGATTCTAGCCCCAGAATTCGAGGGCTGCAAGTAGAAAGTAGGGGGGTTCATAAAACTATGCGAATTATGTATCTGACTGAATCGATGCGTTGGTCCGGAGGGGCACAGCAGCTATTTTTGATGGCGGGCGCCGAGTCTGCCTACGCTCATGGCTGATCCTAAGAAAATTCTTGTCATTCAGCTGAAGCGTGCTGGGGACGTCATTGTGACGACTCCCGTCCTGCCGGTGCTCAAAGAGCATTTCCCGGAAATGCAGCTGGATTTTCTGACGTACAAAGCTTTTGCGCCGCTCCTCGAGAATAATCCATACATCGGTCATGTTCACGCGTACGATCCCCAGCAGGCCTGGGTGGGGCTTAGACACGTTCGTGCGGAGGGCTACGACTGGATATTCGATTTTCAGAGCTCGCCGCGCTCCGCGCTAATCTGTCGAGCTAGCGGCGCCTCACTAACCGCTGGTTATCGTGTCCCCTTCTGGGGCTTTTTCTATTCTTTAACGGTGAGCCGGCCGCGCGGAGCACAGTCGGTTGTCGATGGGAAAATGACCCTGATCGAAGCGGCTATCGGGAAAATATCGAAAAGGTCAGAACGGCGCATTTATTTGCGGGCGGAAGAGGAACACTGGGCCGGTGAAATCTTAAACCCTGGCCGTGTAGACTCCTTGGTTGGATTGGTCCCAACCCATCGCCGTGAATCGCGGCGTTGGTCTGCTGACTCTTTCGCCGCCCTCGCTCGCCGGCTGCAAAAGGCGGGCCACCACGTCTGGTTATTTTGGGGTCCTGGAGAAGAAAACTATGTCGAGGATATTCGTCAACAGGCACCCGGATCGCATATGATTCCATCGGCCTCGCTCCGGCAAATGGCCGCGCTTCTAGCGCGTTGCCGGTTGGTCGTCACTAATGACAACGGGCCCATGCATCTGGCCGTGGCCGTGAAAACGCCGACGGTCACCCTGTACGGTCCCACCGATCCTCTGTGTTGGAATCCGGGCGGTTCGCAGCATCCCGCCGTCCAAGTGGAGGGGCTTTCCTGTCTCGGTTGTAATTTAAATGTCTGTCCCTTTGAGCATGAATGCATGAGACAGGTCGCCCCGGACAAGGTATTTGATATCTGCCAGCAGTTTCTGAAATTGCCGATGGTTGAATTGACCTCATGAACCGCACAGAAAATCGAAATTCGAAGGCTGAAAATTCGAAGTCGCCCTGGTGGGAGCAGATTCTTCGCGGCGAGAAAAATGGGCTGTTGGCGGAATCGCTCCGGCGGGTGGCCAAACTCAGCAGCTGGGGTTACGCCGCAGGCGTCAAGAGTCGTGACCTGGCTTACCAGCGCGGATGGCTGCGCAGTTATCGTTTGCCCCAGCCCACCATCTGTGTGGGCAACATCACCGTTGGCGGTACAGGCAAAACGCCTCTGGTCATCCGATTGGCCCGCGATCTCATGGGCAAAGGGTTAAAGCCCGCCGTGTTGCTCCGCGGATACAAACGTGAACACGTTCAGCGCCGGCCCGTACTGGTGAGAGATCCCGCCCGCGTTCGCGTATCGGTGCAAGAAGCGGGGGATGAGGCCATGGAACTGGCCCTTCGCCTGCCGGGGGCCTGCATTGGAGTCGGCGCCGACCGCTGGGCCGCCGGGCAAGCGATCTTGCGCGAGTATCCCGTGGACTGTTTCATTCTCGATGACGGGTTCCAGCATCATCGTCTCGATCGCGATATTAATATTGTCACTATAGATACAACGGATCCCTGGGGCGGGGGTGAACTGTTGCCGGCGGGGCTTCTTCGGGAAAAACCTGAGGCTTTGCGCCGCGCTGATGCGGTGGTCTTGACTCGGGCGGCTTCCGTCGCACCCGACCGCTTGAGAATTCTGCGCGGACAGGTGACGGGGTTTATGCGTACCTCTTCAAGTTTGATGGAAAGCCGCCACGAACCGCGGGAACTTGTGGCTTTGAGCGATCACCGGGTCCAAGCCCTTTCTGCGTTGAAGGGCCGCCGCATTCTCGCCGTCTCTGGGATCGGGAATCCGCAATCCTTCGAGACCAGTCTTTCGCAGCTGGGGGCCGAGGTGATCGACGTGCTCCGCCTGGAAGACCATGAAGGCAAGCCGCAGCAGGTATGGTCGTGGATTCAGGCCAACCGGCGAGCCGTAGACTGGATCGTGATGACCGAGAAAGATGCGATGCGCTGGACCGATCCAGCGAAGCCCGGAAGCGTGCTGAAAGAGGTGTATGCCCTGCGCATGGATTTAATGATCACCGCCGGACTCCAGAACTGGAACAATCTCATCGGACTGATCCATCGACTGGCCGCAGGGACAACACATGCTCGATAAAATCTTGCATCGGAGCGTGAAGGCCTCGGTTCAGCAGACGGTTTTTCGTGCTACGCTTAGAAAGGACAACTTATGAGCAAATCATTACCGATGGAATTGGGTCGCTACGTCAGTGAGCTGGCGCGCACGCATGTGGAACTCTGGGACCAGGAAGATAAAGCGCGTGTGCCTGACGATGTGGCTGTCGCCAAGGCCAAGAGAAATATTGACCGGCTGAATCAGAAACGTAACGATCTGATTGAGTCAATTGACGAACTTTTTGTGAAAGCCAAGCCGGAGGCCTGACCGTGGCGGAAACGATGGGCAGTCTCATCGACAAGATTTGCATTGCGGAGCTGAAGATTTTTCACATTCAGGAACAAATCGACCGGCCGGACGCGGCTGAAGACCACCGCCGCCTGTGCCAGGGACGCCTGGGGATCATGCAGCGCCAGCGGGATGACCTGGTCTCAGAGATGAATACGCTGGTTGCGGCGTGGTCGCGCGGTCAATGGAAACCCAAAGTCTACCGGCAATTTAAAATGTACAACGACCCGCGGTTCCGGGTGCAACGGGATTTCATGCGTGCAAAATAAGACTTGGCTGCGGTTCCGTGTCCCACTCGGGTTTCTCTTCGCCGGCTGGTATCTTATCGTTGCCCGACCTTCTTCCCGAGCTTTTCTGACGGGCTGTATTGTTCTCGTAACGGTGGGATGCGCGCTGCGATCCTGGGCTGCCGGTTATTTATTGAAAGGCAAACGTGTCGCGGTGGGCGGGCCCTATGCGTTTATCCGCCATCCCCTGTACGTCGGTAGTTTCCTGATTGGCTTCGGCTTCTGCCTGGTTTTGTGGCGTCGGCCCCTTCCGATTCATTCCCTGATTCTATGGAGCGCCTTTCTCCTTGGTTTTGGTGTGCTTTATCGGGGAAAGAGCCTAGCCGAAGAACAAGAACTTTCGACTCATTTAGGCGAGCCTTATCAACGCTACGCGAAGAAGGTTCCTGCTTTTCTGCCCTGGCGAGGCCGCATCGCGGATCTCGGCCTGGAACGGTTTAGCGGCGAACTGTACCGGCGCAATCGGGAATATCAGTGTATTCTCGGGAGCGCGGCACTGATTGCCATTCTCACCCTCAAATACTTTCATGCGTTATAAACTTCTGGTTTTCAGCGTCTGGATGGAGCTCATTTTTCCGATGAGGTGTGCTGCGGCGGATGTCGCCGCGAGTACATCGACGCTAGTGGTTAGTGTATCCACGTTTAATGTGACAGCCTCCTCTGTTCCTGTGCCTACGACCGTCTGGCGAAGCGTCACGAACACCGCGTTTGAGTCCGGAGAGGACTTCTTTTTCGTCATCAGTTGGGGGGTCATTACGGGAGGGTACTCCAGCCTGTCCGTCCATGGAATCGAAACCGTGCAGGGTCGTCCTGCCTATCATCTGGTGGAAGACGCCAACTCGGCCGGCGTCGTCGATACTTTTTATCATGTTCATGATCGCAACGACGCCTGGCTGGACACCCAGGCTCTGGTGACCGTCCGTTACGAAAAGCGGGTCCGGGAAGGAAAATACCGCGTCGAAGAAACAGGTCTGCTGGATCAACTTCAGCATCGCTATGCCGTTCATTCGAACCGAATCGATAAAAACACCTACGAGGACAAGCAGGGATATCTCACCCCGGACGTGCTGGACGCTCTGGGCAGTCTTTACTATGTGCGGACCTTGCCTATGGTGGTGGGTCAATCCTATACGATGGACGTTTTCAGCGGCGAGAAGGTATACCCCTTGGTGGTAAAAATTAAAAAGCGGGAAATAGTAAAAGTGCCGGCCGGTAAATTCGATTGTTTTGTGGTGGAGCCGCTTCTGCGCGAACCAGGCATTTTCGTGAGCAAAGGGAAAAAGCTTGAGGTCTGGCTGACCGCGGATGACCGGCATATGCCCGTGCGTATGCGGACGGAACTCTTGATCGGACATGTTTCGGCCGCGCTCGTCAGCTACCATAAAGTCTCGCCGCCGCGGCCCTGACCGCGCGGTTTTGGGATCGTCAACGAGTTGGAAAACACCGCCCGATTTTGTAGAATTCCTCGTGCTCCATCGTCGACGTAAATCAAGCCCGATTCCGCGTGTTTTTTATCCCCTGGTTCCCCGGCCCTTATGAGTTTTTCATCGCCCCGTACTCTGATTGACCGTTTCGGACGGTTAAAAGCCCTGGTGATCGGCGATCTGATGTTGGATCATTATATTTGGGGGGCCGTATCGCGTATTTCGCCCGAGGCGCCTGTGCCGGTGGTAGAGGTGTCGCGAGAAACGGAAATGGCGGGGGGGGCGGGCAACGTGGCCGTCAATATGGCGTCTCTCGGGGCGCAGGTTTTTGTTGTGGGACTTCTGGGCCAAGACGCGGCCTCAGATCGCCTTTTGTCCAAACTGGAGCAGGCCGCCATTCATACCAAGCATGTTGTTCGTACTGTTGAACGGCCGACGATTCTCAAGACGCGGATTATTGCCCATCATCAGCAGGTTGTCCGGGTGGATCGCGAGATTAAAGGGGAGTTATCCAACGACATCCGCCGCCAGCTATGGGAACAGATTGAGCGCCTTCTCCCGCATGTTCAGGCCATCGTGTTATCCGACTACGCCAAGGGCGTGGTGACCGCGGCCTTTATCCGGAAGCTGATCCCCAAGGCCCGCCGGCTCAAGATCCCGATTCTCGTGGATCCCAAGGTGGAGAATTTTCGTTTTTACAGGCAGGTCACCTGCATTACTCCGAATTTGCAGGAGGCCATGCAGGGAGGAGGAGTCCACTCCATCAAAAGCGAGGCGGACATTGAACGTTTGGGGCGCCAGATTATGCGGCGGCTCCATGTGGATTCCCTGCTGATCACACGAGGCGAGAAAGGGATGACCCTTTTTGAGAAAAATAAACCGACCTGGCATGTCCCCACGCGAGCGCGTGAGGTGTTCGATGTTACAGGCGCCGGGGACACCGTGATCGGCACGCTGGCCTTGGCGTTGGCCGCCGGAGCGCCGATTCGGACCGCCGCGGAGCTGGCCAATGAAGCGGCCGGAATCGTCGTCGGCAAACTGGGAACCGCCAGCGTCACGACGCAGGAACTGCTGAAAGCCATAAGGAACAATCATGACTGAGCATCGACAAGATGTTTTAGCGGTAATTCCATCCCGCTGGGGGGCGCAGCGCTTTCCGGGCAAACCGCTGGCTTTGATTTCGGGTAAACCCCTGGTCCAATGGGTGTGGGAAGCCGCTCGCGCCGCCAGACGCGTCACTCGCGTCGTCATCGCAACGGATAATGATCGTATTGTTCGAGCGGCGCGAAGTTTCGGGGCAGACGTGGCATTGACCTCTCCGCGATGCCCGAGCGGCACTGACCGAGTCGCCCAGGTCGCGCGCGGCTCGCGCGCCGGAATTGTCGTCAATGTTCAAGGCGATGAACCGCTGTTGACGTCCCAGAGCATTGATCGCGTGGTGGAGACGCTTCAACAGGACAGCGCCGCGGTGATGTCGACAGCCGTGCGCAAGGCGCACGATGAGCGGGAATGGCGCAGCCCACATGTGGTTAAAGCGGTTCTGGACCGCATGAATTATGCCCTCTATTTCTCGCGCGCTCCGATTCCTGTGGAAGCGGGCGCTCCTGGCCTGGCGCATGCGCCCCGTTGGGTGCATATCGGATTGTACGCGTTTCGCCGGGCATTTCTCTTTCGTTTTGCCGCGCTGCCGCCCTCGACGCTGGAGCAGTCCGAACGCCTCGAGCAGCTGCGGGTGCTGGAACATGGCTGTGCGATCAAAGTCGTCGTTGTGCCTCAAATGACCTGTGCCGTAGATCGACCGCAAGACGTCAAACGGGTGGAAAAACTTCTAAAAAAGAATCCTACGAGGGAAAAATCGTTATGACCAAATTCATCTTCGTGACCGGCGGCGTGGTGTCATCCTTGGGCAAGGGAATCACGGCCGCCTCACTGGCACGACTGCTCAAATCGCGGGGGCTGAAGGTCGATATGTTGAAGTTTGATCCCTATATCAATGTCGATCCGGGGACGATGAATCCTTACCAGCATGGCGAAGTGTTTGTGACAGAGGACGGCGCGGAAACCGATCTGGATCTGGGGCACTACGAGCGATTTCTGGATCAGGATATGAGCCGCCGTAATAACTGCACCGCGGGTCAGATTTACGATGGGGTGATCAGCAAGGAGCGCCGCGGAGAATTCCTTGGCAAAACCGTCCAGGTGATTCCTCACATTACCAATGAAATCAAATCCAAAGTGACGGCGCTGGCTTCGAATAAGGATGTCATTATTGTCGAAGTGGGCGGCACAGTCGGCGACATCGAAAGTCTTCCGTTCCTGGAAGCGATCCGTCAGATGCGTCTTGATGTGGGTCGGGACAATGTGCTCTACATTCACGTGACCCTGGTTCCCTATATCCGGTCCTCCGAGGAAATGAAAACCAAGCCGACCCAGCATAGCGTGGGTAAATTACGGGAAATCGGGATCGAGCCCGATATTATTGTTTGCCGGACGGAGCGTCCCCTGGAGGAAGATCTCCGGGCCAAAATCAGCCTGTTCTGCAGCGTGCCGCAGGAAGCCGTCATTGAAGCGCGCGATGTCCCAACGATTTACGAGGTTCCCCTGGCTTTTGAGCGCGAAGGGTTGGACGAACTGGCGCTCATGCAGCTCCGTCAACGGAGTCACCGGCAGGGGCTGCAGGAATGGGCCGCGATGGTGGAGCGGATCAAGAATCCGCGCAAACGCGTGACGATCGCGTTGGCCGGCAAATATGTCGAATTGAAAGACGCTTATAAAAGCGTTGTGGAAGCGCTGATGCATGGTGGGATTGCCAATGATGCGCGCGTGCACATCAAGTATATGGACGTGGAGTCTCCGGATCTGGAACGTGAACTCGCCGATGTCCAGGGAATTCTCGTCCCTGGGGGATTCGGGGATCGCGGTGTGGAAGGGAAAATATCGGTCATCCAGTACGCGCGTGAACACGGAGTGCCATACTTGGGCCTGTGTTTAGGCATGCAGTGCGCCGTGATCGAGTTTGCTCGCAATGTCTGCAACTTGAAGAATGCGCATTCGACCGAATTTAATCTAAAGACGACACATCCTGTCATCGACATTCTCCCGGAACAGAAGTCGATTCATAAAAAGGGGGGGACCATGCGTTTGGGAATTTATCCCTGCCGCTTGAAGCCCGGATCTTTAGCGGCGACGGTCTACGCCAAAGCGCAGATCGAAGAACGGCACCGACATCGCTATGAATTTAATCCGAAATACCGCCGAACCATCGAATCGCATGGATTACGGATTTCCGGAGAGTATACCGAACGGCATCTCGCGGAGATTGTGGAACTTCCTTCGCATCCCTGGTTTATTGCGGTGCAATTTCATCCCGAGTTCAAATCGCGTCCGACACGTCCGCATCCGCTCTTTAAAGGATTAATCGGCGCCGCTCTCGAATTCAAACAGGCCCAAATTCGTGAGCCAAGCCCCGCGCCGGTCGTCCTGTGATCAGGAATTGAAATGACGGCTATTCTGGTGAAGCCCAAGCTTCCATCGACGCATCCTGTGATGTTGAACGGACTTCGCTTCAGCAATACGGCGCCCCTCGTGTTGATCGCCGGCCCGTGTGTGATGGAGAATGCCGCTTTTACGCTCGGGTTGGCCCGGCGATTGGTTCGTCTGGCGGCCGACCGTCGCCTGCCGTTTGTTTTCAAAGCGTCCTACGATAAAGCGAATCGCAGTTCCCTGGTCTCCTTTCGTGGACCGGGTCTGGAACGCGGCCTCGATATCCTGCGGCGTGTAAAAGCGGAAGTGGGCTGTCCCGTCCTGACCGATGTGCACTGGAAAGAGGATGTTGATGCTGTCGCGCAAGTGGCGGACATTCTTCAGATTCCGGCCTTTTTGTGCCGTCAGACCGATCTTCTTCTGGCCTGCGGGAATACGGGCCGTATCGTCAATGTAAAGAAAGGGCAGTTTCTAGCGCCTTGGGATATTGAACAAGTCATCATGAAATTGGAGTCCACTGGGAATCGCCGAATTCTTCTCACAGAACGAGGGACGTCCTTCGGCTATAACAATTTGGTAGTGGATATGCGTTCGCTGGCGGTGATGAAGCAGTTCGGATATCCGGTCATCTACGATGCCACCCACAGTGTGCAGCTTCCCGGGGCCATGAGGCATGCCTCCGGCGGTCAGCGGGAATTTGTGGAACCGCTTGCCCGTGCGGCCGTGGCGCTGGGCGTGGCGGGGCTTTTTTGCGAGGTGCATCCGGAACCGGCCAAGGCTTTGTCGGATGGTCCCAACAGTTTGGCGATGAAGTCGCTGCCGGGATTCCTGCGTACGATGTACACATTGGATAAGGTCTCCAAGGGGGTTTCCAAATGAAGTGTCCTCAGTGCCAAGTCGAAAATAAAGACGGCGTTAAATCCTGCCGGAAGTGCGGGATGAACCTTCAATTGCCTCCGCTCTGGCAACCGACGGGAGCGTGGCATCGGAAGACCTTGTTGATTATCTACGCCTGCGTGATTGCGGCGTTTCTGGGATTGAAAGTATTGCTGAAGCCTTACGTCCGCCATTTGCCGCCGGAAATTACACCGTGGCTGCACAAGGGAGGCCAACCTGACGTCTCCCACTGATGCCGCGCTCCTGGCGCGGGCTCGCGAGGTCATCCGGCTCGAGGCCAAAACGGTCGCCGCGCAGCGGCAATTGCTGGGCCGGACATTTATCCAGGCCGTTCACCTCATTTCTCGCTGCAGCGGGTTGGTGGTGGTGGTCGGTGTAGGTAAGTCTGGTTTGATTGGCCGCAAGATCTCGGCGACGCTGGCTTCCACGGGGACGCCCTCGATTTTTGTGCATCCCGCCGAAGGGGTGCATGGCGATCTGGGGATGATCACACCGCGCGATATTGTGCTGGCCTTATCTTTTTCCGGCGAAACGGAAGAGCTGAAACGACTGCTGCCTTCGATCCGCGCCATGGGGATTCCGTTGCTTGCTCTGACCGGGCGCTCGCATTCCCGATTGACCCGAGCCGCCACCGTCACGCTGCGCGTTGCCGTCAAGCGGGAAGCCTGCCCCTACAATTTGACCCCTACAACCTCCACAACGGCGATGTTGGCGGTCGGCGATGCGCTGGCGATGGCGATCATGCAAACGCGGGGGTTTAAAGCCGAAGATTTCGCGCGCCTGCATCCCGGCGGGGTTTTAGGCAAACGCTTATTGTGGACGGTGAAGGACGTGATGCATCGGGGGCGAGAAAACCCGGTGGTCCGCGTCAACCAGTCCGTCCGGGAGGCCCTTCAGGTCATGACGCGGACCCGCATGGGGGCGGCCAGCGTCATCAATGGGGACGGGCGTCTGGTGGGGTATTTCACCGACGGCGATTTCCGCCGTCTGGCCCCGCAGGACCCGCGCATTCTTTTAAGGCTCATGCGCCAAGTCATGACCGTCAAGCCCCATGTTCTGAATACCTCGACGCGCATGGGGGAGGCGGCGGAACAACTACGACGCTACCGATGCGACAACATGCCTGTAGTCGATGACCATGGCCGGCCGATCGGGCTGCTGGATGAACGCGATTTGTTGTCCGAAGGGTTGCTTTGAGGCGACGGACATGGGCCCTGGCGGGATCCAGTTTGGGGATGATGCTGATGGGGTGTCAGCCGGATTTGCCCTCTTCCACGGTCGGACCGGCCGATGCGAAAGCGCCCTCGCAGATTCTACAGAATTTCGAAATGCAGGATATCCATAGCGGTGTCATCGCCATGAAATTGAAGTCGATTGAGGGCCGTATGTTTGATCAAAGTCACATCGCCGATGTCGAGAAGCCGCTGGTGACCTTTTATAAACAGGGAAAGGTATCCTCAGTCATGAATGCTCCACAGGGGCGCGTCTATATGCAAACGCATGCGGTCGATGCCTGGGGAGGCGTGACCGTGGTCAATGCGGACAGCACGACCTTGACGACCGATAAGCTCAGCTACGATCCGCAGCGGCAAAAGATCATTTCCAAAGACGCGGTGCGCGTAGAAAAACCGGACTCGGTGACGGATGGCATCGGTCTGGAAGCGGATCCGGACTTGACGCATATCAAAATGGGCCATGAAAAAGTCAGGATGACTCCGAATGCACACTGAGGATGTCACCGCTTTCGCGGGGATGACGACGAAGTTATTGTTGCTTTTGAGTTGTCTGAGCAACGCTTTTTGGGTACGCGCAGCGATGCCTCCCACGACCGCTTCCGAAACGACGATCACCAGTGATGAGCTGGAGATTCTAGATAACGGCGCACAAACAGTATTCACAGGGCATGTGGTTTTGACGCAGGATCCCTATCAACTCTTTGCGGATCGCATGACGCAAATCAAAGCGACCGGAATCGTAGAAGCCAAGGGGCACATTCGGGGGACATGGAAAGGCGATAAAGGTGAGCGATCCGTGGCGACGGGCGCCAACGCTCGTTATACCCCGGCCGAGAAAGTAACGGAGTTATGGGGAGATGCTCTATTGACACGCTGGGAAACCGCCGCGGATACGCAACCCGTGACCGTTACGGCGGATCACTTCACGGCCTATGACCAGGACCATACGGTCCATGCGCAGGGTCACGTGGTGATGCAGCAGCCGCCGGGACTTCGAACCTTGTCGGATGAGGCGAAGTATGACCGCACCACGGAAACAATCGCGCTCTGGGGGGCTCACCCCGTGCAAGTTCATTGGGAAGATGTCAAAGGGGCGGGGGATTTCGAAGGCGAGCGGGCTTGGCTCGTGGTGTCGCCTAAGCGCGCCAAGCTGGAGCACAACGTGCACGGCCACGTGGTCCCTTCGTCGTGAGCAACGTGTCCGAGCGCTCGGGTCTTCAGGCCGATGGCCTTTTCAAGTCCTTTGGGCGGCGTTCTGTTGTTCGCGGAATTGAGTTTGATGTGAAGCCCGGCGAGGTGGTGGGTCTCCTCGGACCCAATGGAGCTGGAAAAACAACCTGCTTTCATATGATTGTCGGGTTGATCCGGCCTGATCGCGGCCGGGTGCTTTTCCATGGGCAGGACATTACTCGCGACCCGATGTACCAGCGTGCGCGCCATGGGATCGGGTACCTCGCGCAGGAACCGTCGATTTTTCGGCGATTGACCGTGGAAGAAAATCTTATGGCGATTCTCGAAATGCGTTCGACGAATGGAGTGGATCCGCGCATTAAAATGGACGGTCTTCTATCCGAACTGGGCCTCCAAGCGCTTCGCCACCAGATGGCGGCGACCTTATCGGGCGGCGAGAAAAGACGGTGTGAAGTGGCCCGGGCCCTGGTCACCGATCCCCAGTTTCTCTTGCTGGATGAACCTTTTGTCGGCATTGATCCGCTGGCGGTGGCGGATCTTCAGGGAGTCGTCAACAAGCTCAAAGCGAAGGGCATCGGCATTTTGATTACGGATCACAATGTTCGTGAAACGCTGGAGATTGTGGATCGCGCTTACATTATGTACGAAGGCCGCGTGTTGCGTCATGGAAGTGCGCGGGAGCTTTTGGCCGATCCTGAGGCCCGGCGCGTGTATTTGGGAGAAAAATTTAGTCTCTAAAGAGTCTCGTTGGAGCGGAGGTTTATTATGCAATTGAATATGACGGCCCGGCATTTAAAATTGACCCCAGCGATCGCCGATTACGTTCAAAAAAAATTGCAAAAGGCGAAACGGTACTTTGACCATTTGATCTGGGCCCAGGTGATTCTAGATGTCGTGAAGAACCGGCATAGTGCTGAAATCGTCATTCATGCGACGGGACGGACATTTACCGCCAAGGAAGAATCAATTGACTTATACGCGGCGATCGATCTGGCCAGTGACAATATCGATGAGCAGCTACGGCGTCATAAGGACCGGTGCCGGATGCGCCGGGGCACGCCGCGAGGTCGCCGTGGAGAAGAAGCCTGGGCGATGCCTTCCGGGTTCGCGGTTCCTTTCACCTCCGATCACCGGGTCAGCAGCATGCGGGTGCTTCGTCTATCGCCGGGGTCTCTTCCGGAGGCCATTGCCTCTATGTAACAGTCGGATAGTGCGCATTGGATATTTTTGAACAAGGACAACCGGCGAGTTACCGTCGTTTACCGTAAACCGGATAAGACCTACGGTGTCGTCGAATCAATTTCTTAAAACGTTCGCTATTGGGAGGTTGTTATGCCTGTGAATCAGGAAGAGAAGTGGGAAAAATTGAAGGTGCTCGATTTTTTACGGCCCGCCGCCGTGACGGTGGATCTGGCCGCAACGACGAAAAAAGGAGTCATCGAAGAATTGGTCGCGTTGCTGGTCAAGGATGACCAGATTAAGAGCGGCCCGGCCGCTGTCGAGGTCCTCTTAGAACGTGAGAAGCTGGGTTCCACGGGAATCGGTCAGGGCATTGCCATTCCGCATGCCAAGACCGAACAAGCCAACGGCGTGGTCGCGGCGTTTGGTTTGTCGCGCCGCGGAGTGCAGTTCGACGCTTTAGATGGAGAGCCGGTGTATTTGTTTTTTCTGCTGGTCGCTCCGCCGGATGCCGCAAGCCTTCATCTGAAAGCCCTGGCCCGTATTTCCCGGCTTCTCAAGGATAAATTTTTCCGGCAGGCGTTGCGGGACGTGAAAGATCCGGCCGATGTGCTTAAAATTATTCGCGAGGAAGATCAGTACTGAAAATGGCACTCATCGTCAATGATCTTTTGACGGAAAAGCAAGCCGATCTGGACCTATCGCTTCTGGCCGGTGGCAAAGGGCTGCGGCGCGAAGTGAGCGTATCGGAAATCAACCGTCCCGGGCTCGCGCTCAGCGGCTATTTGGATTATTTTCCTTCAGAGCGAGTTCAAATCATGGGGTTAGGCGAGCACTCCTATTTGTCGACGTTGCCACCCCAGCGCCGCATGGAAGTGCTGCAAAAGGTTTTTTCTTACAACAAGAACATGCCTTGCATCGTCATGACGCGCGGTATCAAGCCACATCCGGAAGTGATCCGTATCGCTAACCATCTCAAATTGCCGCTGATCCGTTCGGGTCTCACCACGGCCCATCTCATTGGCGAACTAACGGTATATCTGGAAGAGAAACTCGCGCCGACCACGACCGTTCACGGCGTGCTGATGAACGTTTACGGGCTGGGGGTGCTCCTGGTGGGCGATTCCGGTATCGGAAAGTCCGAATGCGCCTTGGAGCTGATCAAGCGCGGCCATATGTTGGTGGCCGATGATGTGGTGGAAATTAAGCAGCGACTGGGAGGTTTTTTGTTTGGCACGGGAGCGGAGCTCATCCGCCATCACATGGAACTGCGGGGCGTGGGAATCATTGATGTACAGAAAATATTCGGGGTCAGTACCATTCTCGACCGAACCCGCATCGAGCTCGTGATCCGTTTGGAAGAGTGGAAGGAACGAGTCGAATACGACCGCGTCGGACTCTCCGAGCGCACCACCTCGATTTTGGGGGTTCGCGTTCCCGAGAGCGTCATGCCCGTGCGTCCGGGTCGCAATCTGGCCGTTCTGGTCGAAGTCGCCACGTTGAACCAGCGGCTAAAGTTCCGGGGCCAGTTTACTGCCCAGGAGTTCAACAAGAAGCTGATCGCCTTAATGGCCAAGCGGTCCGGGTCGGCCCCCGCCCCATCGAAGTCCCCTAAAAAATCATGAAAAAAGATCGCGTGTTGTTTTGGATCGTGACCGGAATGTCCGGTGCTGGAAAATCCCAAACGATCAATTGTTTTGAAGACTTCGGATTCTTCTGCGTCGACAATCTTCCGGTCGCCCTGCTGCCGAAAATGGCCGACCTCTGCGCCCAGTCCGGGCGGCCTCTGCAGCGGGTCGCATTGGGCATTGACATTCGCGAAGGCGGATTTTTACGTGACTTTTTTGCCACGATCGATAATCTGAAGAAGCACAATGTGGACTGCCGTATTATTTTTATAGACGCGGACGATCGAACCCTCTTCCGCCGTTTTTCCGAGACGCGCCGCCGTCATCCCCTCGGTACGAGTGTCCGCGAAGGCATTGAACAGGAACGCAAGCGCCTGCTGAAGATTAAAGAAAAGGCCGACAAAATCATCGACACATCGAATCTCACCCTTTCGGAACTGAAACAGACGCTCGGGGGGTTGCTCGAACGGCGCAGCTCGAACGAAATGCAATTGACCGTGGTCTCCTTCGGATACAAGTATGGCCTGCCGGTGGATGTCGATATCGTCTGGGACGTGCGTTTCATGCCGAACCCCAATTACAAAGCCCATTTGCGCGAGAAAACGGGCCGCGATGCGGCAGTCCGGCGGTATGTCTTGGCGACCTCGCAGGCTCAACTTTTCGGAAAGCGATTTTTCAGCCTCGTGGCGGAATCCTTGCCGCATTACATCCAGGAAGGCAAGAGTTACCTCACCATTGCGATTGGCTGCACAGGAGGTCGCCATCGCTCGGTGGTGATGGCCGATGCCTTGCGGAATTACCTGGTCCAACATGGCTTCAAGGTGCGCGTCCATCATCGGGATATCGATCGGTAGAGGTTTATGATCACTGTCATTATTGTGACCCATGGAAATTTCGGCCAAGAGCTCCTGCGAACGGCCCAGGATATCGTGGGACGTCAAGAGGCCGCGGTCGCCCTGTCTGTCGCTCCCGAGATGGGAATCGAAAATCTCTCGACGGCTCTGGACGAAGTGATGCGGCGTTTGAATACCCCGGAAGGGTATCTCGTCATGGTGGATATGCTGGGCGGGACCCCGTGCAATACCGCCATGCTTAAAACCAAGAATCTTCCGGCTGAAGTTGTGACCGGCGTTAATCTGTACATGGTGATTTCGGCGTTTACACATCGCGCAGAAATGGATCTGAAATCGCTGGTATCGCGGGTCGCGGAAGACGGCAAGCGAGCGATCGTATTGCCGAGAGAGCTTCTCCTCAAGAGGTTGTGTTGAATTATGCCGGTTACGCTTTTGAGAATTGATGATCGTCTGGTGCATGGGCAGGTTGTGGAAGGCTGGTTGAAATCGCTGCGGGTCAGTCACGTGGTCGTGGCCAGTGACGCCGTCATGGCGGATGAAACTCAGCGGGCGCTCTATTGCCTGGCCGTGCCGCAAGGGATCCAGCTGAGTTGTCTTTCCGTGTCGGAAACGGCCAAAGCCTGGCGCAATGGCAAGTGGCCCGATGAACGCGTTCTCGTTCTGGTCTCCAACCCGCAGGATGTGCTTCGCCTTTTGGACGGCGGAGCGCCTGTCCGGTCGGTCAACGTCGGCGGTCTGCATTTCCGAGAAGGCCGCGTCCAGATTCTCAAAGCGGTCAGCCTGGATGATGCCGATGTGGCGGTTTTCCGCACGCTGACGCAGCGCGGCGTGGTTTTGGAGGCGCGGCCCCTGCCGCTGGATGAACCCGTGGATATGAATGCGTATCTGGATCGCTGGCAACAGGACCGCGAAGTCCTGGGAGATCAGCCGCGATGACACCCCTTATTCCTCTCCCCTTCTTAAGGGGAGAGGTCGAGCGAAGCTCGGGGGAGGGGTTTGGAGAATGCAATTGGCGAATGCTTTACGGAGATTGATCCATTGAAGAAGCCCTATCGTCATCAAATGCATCAGATAGCGCAAAAGCTGCGCTCTCAGCCTACAGACGCAGAGGCAAAGTTATGGTACTTGCTGCAGTCGCGAAACCTACGCGGATATAAGTTTCGCCGGCAGCATTCGATCGGTCGTTACGTGGTCGACTTTTATTGTCCTGAACGAAAATTGATTATCGAAATCGACGGCGGTCAGCATGCTGACCAGGTGGAACAAGATGAATCTCGAACGGCCGATTTGAATCGGATGGGTTATCTTGTGTTGCGTTTCTGGAACAATGAAGTTTTGGGCCAAACGGAGGCGGTCGCACAAGTCA
>Ga0207074_1063_pt1 | contig 17739 bp, 16 predicted proteins | sample Alteio_BWMinHeat_66_FD_153567 | JGI IMG/M metagenome (GOLD analysis project Ga0207074, IMG submission 153567) | Enriched cells from forest soil in Barre Woods Harvard Forest LTER site, Petersham, Massachusetts, United States -... | ecosystem: Environmental > Terrestrial > Soil > Temperate forest >...
ATAATTAAATTGATAATCTACTTTAGATAACCCGCCATTTAATTCAAGCCCATCTTTATTCTCTTTATAGCTGCCCCATTGGCTAGATAATGTGACCGAAGGTTTCGTATTTTTATACCCCTTTTTCGTAACGATATTGATGACCCCGCCGCTTGCGTTGTCCCCATAAAGAACTGTCCCTGCGCCATGAATAATCTCGATGTGATCAATGGTATCTAAATTAATCAGGGACCAATCTGGGCCGGAAGAGTCGACTTGATTGAGGCGGCGCCCATCAACTAAAACCAGCACATTAGATGAGCTTGTCTCTCCAAATCCTCCTATATCCACTTGAGAACTCTTGCTATTACTGAATTGGATTCCATAAACCCCCGGTGCGGTGCTCAATAATTCCGGCAAAGTCTTCGATGGCGAATTGGCTATATCTTCAGAAGTAATAATACTTACATCTTTATTCATTTCACCAACAGTATCATTACTGCGTGAAGCCTCAACAACGATAGCGCCTAAATCAGCTGCCTCATCGGCGTGTGCTAAATTCACAAAACATAATCCCAAGACAAAAATTAAGATTCTCATGCTTGTTTCTCCGAAAATTAAAAAACCTCAACCGTAATTAAACGATTGAGGTGTCCCGTAACACTTCTCAATTTATGGTGCATTAATACTGTCTTTCGCAGTTAATGCTAAAATACCAGCAAGCATTCGGACTTATTGTAGAGCCACTTCCTCTACAAATCACCGCAGCGGGACTGTGGCGGATTCTAACCGCGCTTTCCTTTGCTGATATGGAATTATTAAAAATTCCCAAACAGAAAATAAGACCATGCTGTACGCCAAGGTCGAAACTAACGTGCTTCGATAAAAAGGGATGGCCAAAATATAACATTGCTGCAAGCCGGCCCATGTATGTGGGTACAAACTCAGGAACGCACCGAAATTCGTAATAATAAAGAAAGCAGCACTGGATAAGATACTGGCCGACAAGATATTGGCCCAATTTTTATGGTCACGAAGATACAGGCCGATCAAACTGATCAATAAGATACCGCCCCATGTATATACCATGGTATCGTGTAAACCCAAAAAAATATCACTTAAAGCCATCGCGGCCAACGGTACCCATATAGCCTGACGGCCTTTAAGATATACCCCGCCGAATAAAGCCAAGCTATAAATCGGTGTGAAATTAGGGACATGCACCACGATGCGTGATAAAAAACCAAAAATAATGATCAAAAACGCTAACATGAGATGGATATTAAAACAAAACTCAAAAAAAGTCAACACCAGAAAAAATCATTGATTTTCTGGAAAAATTGTTAGAATAAGGCTCATTATGAAATTTTCTAAACAATATGATATTTTACGCGATCTTCTTTCCAAGCGCATCCTGATCCTCGATGGCGCCATGGGGACCATGATCCAAAAATATAAACTCACTGAAAGCCAATACCGTGGAGAACGTTTTAAAAATTTCTCCCGCGATATTAAAGGTAATAATGACCTTTTGTCTTTGACCCAGCCCCAAATCATTGAAGAAATCCATAGCGAATATCTTCAAGCAGGCGCGGATATCATTGAAACCAATACCTTTAACAGTAACCGCATCAGCATGGCTGACTATCAAATGGAATCCTTGGTCTATGAACTTAATGTGACCGCAGCCTCGATTGCAAAAAAAGCCGCTGAAAAATTTACTTTAAGCAATCCTCAAAAGCCTCGATTTGTCGCAGGTGCTATTGGACCAACAACCCGGACAGCATCCATTTCTCCGGATGTCAATAATCCTGCTTTTAGGGCTATTACTTTTGATCAACTGGTCGAGGCTTATACAGAACAACTTCGCGGCCTTATTGACGGCGGGGTTGATCTTTTACTGATTGAAACAATTTTTGATACGCTCAATGCCAAGGCAGCTATTTATGCGATTGAATCTTACAGTCAAAAATTAGGATACAAATTACCCCTTATCATCTCCGGAACAATCACCGATGCCAGCGGCCGTACCCTTTCAGGGCAAATCACTGAAAGCTTTTGGATTTCTGTTAAACATGCCAAGCCTTTGGCCATAGGCCTTAATTGTGCTTTAGGCCCTGAAGATATGCGCGGTTATATTGCCGAACTTTCCCGTATCGCGGGCTGCTTTGTCAGCTGCTATCCCAACGCCGGATTGCCGAATGCCTTTGGTGAATATGATCTGGGTGCCAAGGACATGTCTGAAATCGTGAAAGAATTCGCTCAAAGCGGTTTAATCAATATTCTGGGCGGATGCTGCGGAACAACGCCGCCGCATATCCAGGCAATGTCCCAAGCTGTTGAAAATATCCCTCCCAGGCGATTGCCTCAATTGAAAACGTACAGCTCATTTAGCGGCTTAGAACCTTTGATTGTCCGTGAGAATATGAATTTTATTAATGTCGGTGAACGGACCAATGTCACGGGATCCAAACAATTCGCTCGCCTCATCATTGGCGATAAATATGATGAAGCTTTAGTCGTGGCCCGCCAGCAGGTGGACAATGGAGCCCAGGTCATTGATGTGAATATGGATGAGGCTATGCTCAACTCCGTGCAAGCCATGACCACCTTCCTTAATTTGATCGCCTCAGAGCCGGACATTTCGCGTGTCCCCATCATGATCGATTCATCCAAATGGTCTGTCATTGAAGCCGGGCTTAAATGCACACAGGGCAAATCAATTGTCAATTCTATCAGCCTTAAAGAAGGAGAAGCTTCCTTCAAAGAACAGGCCAGGAAGGTTTTGTTTTATGGCGCTGCAGCGGTTGTCATGGCCTTTGATGAACAAGGCCAGGCTGATAGTGTTAGCCGCCGTGTCAGCATCTGCCAGAGGGCGTATAAAATCCTGACCCAGGAGATCGGCTTTGAACCTCAGGATATTATTTTTGATCCAAATATTTTCGCCATTGCTACAGGGATTGAAGAACACAACAACTACGCTCTTGATTATTTTGAAGCCACCCGGCAAATCAAAGCTGCTTGTCCGGGATGCCTCATATCAGGCGGTGTTTCTAACGTCTCCTTTTCTTTTCGGGGCAATGATCCAGTGCGTGAAGCCATGCATTCAGTATTCCTCTATCATGCCATTAAAGCAGGCATGGATATGGGCATTGTTAACGCTGGAATGATTGCTGTCTATGACCAGATCCCCAAAGACCTTTTAGAACTCATTGAAGACGTCATGTTCAACCGCAGGCCTGACGCCACGGAACGGTTAGTTACTTTTGCCGAAACCGTTAAATCCCAAGGCGAGAAAAAACAAGAAGACCTCTCCTGGCGGAAGCTCCCGGTTGAACAAAGACTGTCCCATGCTTTAGTCAAAGGCATTGTTGATTTCATTGACGCTGATACCGAAGAAGCCATGAAAAAATCTTCGCGTCCTTTGGATGTTATTGAAGGGCCTCTCATGGATGGGATGAATGTGGTGGGTGATTTATTCGGCGCTGGAAAAATGTTTTTGCCGCAGGTCGTTAAAAGTGCGCGCGTCATGAAAAAATCTGTGGCCTTTTTGACCCCTTTTATTGAAAAAGGAAAAAAAGAAGATGCCAAGGTCGCGGGCACAGTGGTGATGGCCACCGTCAAAGGCGACGTGCATGATATCGGCAAGAATATTGTTGGTGTTGTCCTAGCATGCAATGGATTTAAAATCATTGATCTGGGTGTCATGGTGGCTTGTGAAAAAATCTTGGGCGAAGCCAAGCATCACAAGGCAGATATGATCGGTTTATCCGGCCTTATCACACCTTCCCTGGATGAAATGGTGCATGTTGCCTCTGAAATGCAACGCCAGGGTTATACCCTGCCCTTAATGATCGGCGGGGCAACCACCTCTCCGGCCCATACGGCCGTTAAAATCGCTCCTGCGTATCAGGGACCGGTCATACATAGTAAAGATGCTTCTAAAGCTGTGGGTGTTTGCCGCTCTTTGATGGACCCCCGGTTAAAAGAAGATTTAATCAAAAATACCCGGGCAGAATATGAAAGGCTTTCTCAAGAATATTTAAGCCGCCAATCTGCTAAATCTTTTGTCACCATCGAAAAAGCCCGTCTCAAGGGACTTACAACAGATTGGAAAAAATCTGATATTGTTAAACCGTCCTATTTGGGGATTAAAACTTTCAAAGATTTCGATTTAAATTTAATCCGCAAACGCATTGATTGGTCACCTTTTTTTATTACCTGGGAGCTCAAAGGTAAATACCCGCAAATTTTCAAAGACCCGAATTTCGGCACTGAAGCCAAACGTGTTTATGATGATGCCAATGCCCTTTTGGATGAAATCATTGCTAAAAAAATTCTTCATGCCAATGCTGTTGTCGGATTCTTTCCCGCCAATTCCGTGGGAGATGATATTGAAATATATACTGATGAAGACAGGAAAAAAGTTTCCAGTGTGTTTTATAATTTACGGCAGCAAATCATCGTACGAGAAGACCAGCCTCTTTTATCCCATGCGGATTATATAGCCCCTAAGTCTTCCGGGGTCAAAGACTATATAGGCGCCTTTGCCGTGACAACCGGCATTGGATTAGATGCTTTGGTGAAAATCTTTGAAGATGACCTGGATGATTATAAAAGTATCATGGCTAAAGCCGTGGCTGACCGCCTGGCAGAAGCTTTTACGGAACTCCTGCATGAAAAGGTGCGCCGTGAACTCTGGGGATATGCACCGGATGAAAAATTGACCGACGAACAAATTATTTTAGGCAATTACCGGGGCATCCGTCCAGCACCCGGTTACCCTGCTTGTCCCGACCATACTGAAAAAGCAACGCTATTTAAACTCCTTCATGCGACAAGCAATACGGGTATTCAACTAACGGAAACCTTTGCCATGTTTCCGACAGCCGCTGTCTGCGGCCTGTTTTTTGCCCATCCGCAGTCCAAATACTTTGCCATCGGCAAAATCGCCCAAGACCAGATCAAGGACTATGCCAAGCGTAAGGGGATGACTGAACAAGAAGCAGAAAAATGGCTGGGGCCGAATTTAGGCTATTAAGGCTGATGTTCTTTCATTCCTGAATATAAGTTTCTTTTCCTGATAGGGCAAATTCACACTTTTTGAGTTCCTTCCCCAGGTAAGCGGCGTGATCTTTTCGGCTAAACCATTTTAACTGATGTTTCTTTTCATACTCAAAAATGGTGTAATAAATATCCTGTGACTTTCGGCCTTGAAAAACCTTTAAAATTGCATGCTTCTTGTCACAAACAGCCACTTCAATTAAGGATTTTTCGATATCACAGCGGATAAGGACATAGACGCCCGTCGGGTCACGATGAAAATTCTTGATGGGATCATAAACCGGGCAACTGATAATATTAATATCAGGTGCTGTTGATTGCTTATGCCAAACATATTCTTTTGTCATTCCCGCATTATATATCAAAAGAATATTGTATGAGGCAATATTTCTTTACATCGCTTTTAATTATTTTAGAATGACATTTATGTCTTCAGACATGTTTAAAACATTAAGCGTCATTCGAGGGTCTCCCCGATATAATGCCTGGCTCTACAGCCGCATCAGACGGCATTTACAGGGAGTTGTTTTGGATATTGGCAGCGGGCTGGGGAATATCGCCCAACAGTTTAAAGAACCTGGTATTGAAGAGGTCATTTTTTCAGATTATGATCCCTTGATGTTAGGGGCCCTGAAAGATCGTGACATCCCTTTAAAGAAATATAGCATACTCCCCTTAGACATTGTGGACCCTCAAGTCCTCACCCATCATCCCGGCGGTATTGCGAATACAATCACCTGTATTAATGTTCTTGAGCATATTGAGCACGACGTGACTGCCTTAAAACACATGAAGCATTTTTTAAAAAAAGGCGGTAAGGTGGTTATTTTTGTCCCTGCCCTGCCCAAGATCTATGGCACCTTAGATAAGCTCGTTGACCATCATCGCCGGTATACCAAAAAAACTCTGGGTATTGTTTTACAAAAGGCAGGTTTTAGCATCAAAGACAGTTATTATATGAACATGTTCGGCATACTGACATGGTTTCTGGCTGGCCGAATATTAAAACAAAAGGAATTTCATAAAGAAGCCTGCCATCTACTAGACAAAATAGTCCCCACCTTAAGGACCTTGGAAACCTTGGGAAATCCGCCGTTGGGCCAATCATTGATCATGGTTGCGGAATTCTCTTAATAAAGGATAGTATGTGGCAAATTTTCTTTATGCACCATGACTGGAAATTGGGCGTACGCCACATCGCCAGAAGGCCAGTCTAGATAATTCGATAAGGAATGTTTGAGATAATGGTGATTTAATTCCAATAATTGTTTGTCCTGCCCCCTGAGTTCATGAACGCCCCACCTGCCCAAATCACTTTTATGAGCGCCCCATAATGAAAGGGCCTCTAGGCACAAACTCATCAATACTCCTAAAAATAGAGATCTAGGTATTGCTTCTAAACGGGCGATGGTTACTATAAAAATAATCAGCAAAGGCAGATACAAAAACCTGCTTTGCTGGGCCGAAAACCACCATAAAAACCAAATGACAACCACGAAAACACTTAACAGAGGGAATTGACGCCGTAAAATATCTTTGATTAAAAAAAATAAAAAAGGGCCTATCATTAAAAGGTAGGTCAGCCCCAGAGGATAATCAAAGGCATTATTAACACCTTTTTCAGGTACTGCCAAAAGCCACCAATGTTTTATAAAAGATACTAAATCCCGCCCATGCCCGTAAGCGTTTTTACAACCCATCATCCCTTGGCTGGCTTCTACCAAACTCTGCCAGGTTTTCGGATAGGTTTTGATTTGAGCATCTCCCATGATCCCCGGGGATAAAGGGAAAAAAGGTGTCCCAGCATAATACATAGATTTAACAATAAATGGCCCTCCTACCACGACACTTAAAGCTATAAACAATCCTAATGCCTTCTTCCAATTCTTTAAAATAACAATATCAGTGATCTGCCAATGCCCCCAGCGGGCTAAAGCAAAAATAGAGGCCCAAATACTTGTGGCTATGATCATCTCCACGGGCATCAGGGGCTTGGACCAAAAGAAAAATGTAAATTCAATACCGGCCAAAATCCAATTACCCAAACGCAAACTATCTAAAGATGCCAAAAATAAATAGACTATCGCCAAATCCAACATCCCGGTTCCCATTTGGATGCCAAATCCATGCGTCCCTAAGATGACCAATGCTATCAAAGGCCCTGCCCAAGGACGACGCTCTGTGGCAAGAACAGAGGTTAAACGCATGGCCACGCTGATCAAACCAAAGAAAATAATGAGTTGAGGAATTTTATTAGGTAACCCGGTGGCAAACCAAAATGGTGACAAAGCAAATTCTATGGGCAATAAAAAAAGATCATCCGCAGACCATGGAATATGGGCAAAGCTGCCTAATATAAGATGCTGACGGGGCAAGGAGTAGTGATACCCCAGACAATCGGATTCTTGGATTAAATGGATCGGTTTTAAACTTGCCAGCACTACAATCCCGACAATAAAAAGTGCTATTCCCAAACCCGCTGACCAGAAAAACTTTTCGACTGTTGAGCCCTCAGAAAAAGATTGCTTGGCTTCGCTCGACAAAACACGAAAAAAACTTCGCAATGACAATAATATTGGACTTTTGGACACTAAAATAACGCATCCAAACAAAATCCATGACAGTCCTGATGTAATGCCGTGATTGGCTGCATGCGTATAAAGCTGCAGCCAAAATAAAGGATAACCGATGATAAAAAACCATGTCGGCAAATGGGACAAAGGTGTAGTTATTTTACCCAATGAACGATTAATCGCCATAAAATATAAAGAAAGGTCACTCCCCAAAAATAATAATCCCATTTATCTATTAATTTTTGTGAAACTTTAGCCATACAAGGCCTCCATCTGTTGGAAAACCTTGATCATATTCTCACCGTATTTTTCCAGAGTATACTTCTCTTCAAATCTGCGGCGGTTGGCTTGGCCCATTTTTTGGCGTAATTTACTATCATTAGCCAGGGTAAGTATTTTATCAGCCAGGTCCTTTGCATCCCCTTTCTCAACGAGTAAAGCATTTGTGCCATCCGGCACGATTTCAGGGACAGTGCCTTCACGGGACGCCACAATCGGCAAACCTTCGGCCATCGCATGCAAAAGCACAAGTCCAAAAACGTCTCTGAGGGTCGGAAAAATAAAAATATCAGCCTGCCTAAAAATCTTTGTCCGTTCAACCTTATCCTCCACATATCCCATATAACGGACCCGTTGAGGAAAATTCTTTTGTAGTTCTTCCAAGCGGCTGTTGACTTCCTGGCCTTCAAACGGCCCTCCAAAAGTCACCATGATTTCCGGGTGTTTAGAAAGGACAAGGAACATCGCATCAATAGCCACATACACCCCTTTTAAACGGCTCATGTGTGAAAAATACAAAATATTAATTTGATGGGAATTTTTTGAAACCTCGGCCTTGATATCTTTTGAATCTTCTGCAGTCCCAGGGACCACAAAAAGTTTCTTGGGGTCTGCTAAACCCTCGTAATCCCCTCGCACCTTCTCCCCCATAATAATGCTCCCACCCATGTTCCTAAGCATCCAACGCAGGGCTGACTTCTTGATCCCAGTCAAGGACTCATCGAGTTCCCTGACATACTGACCCAGGTCATGAAATACAAGCTTGCTCCCCAAAACAATCCCCGTCGAACAGAATAAAAGGTCCTTCAAATAGGGCATCCGGTAAAAACTGCTGTTATAAAGGACATATCTAGGCCGCCAAAAAAGCAGATTGGCGATAAAAACCGCATAATATTTGACCATCTTATAAAGTTTCTCAATGGTCACCTTTTTATGGGTGCCATAGGTCCAAAACTGCATATTCAAGAATTTAGTATCAAATGCTTTGGGAAACGAGGAAGCCATCAGCATTTTATAGACCATGCTATGGCCAAAATTAGGAGGCGGCAAAATCCCGCAAATTAAAATCTTGATCTTTTTAGAGGGTCCTTGCATATTCCTGCTCATAAAGCTCTAATATTCTTGTTAGGCCTGTTTTAGCCTTCCACCCGAACGACTGATAGGCCTTATCACAAATCACCGGCGAGAATAAATTTTCTGGAGCGTCTTTAGAAATATTTAAAACTGATGATGAATGGGTTATCGTAATGATTTCCCTGGCCAATTGCTCTAAACTGACTGTTTTGTCATAGGCGATATTAAAAATACCGCTTCTGTCTTCGTGGCTAATGATAGCTTCAAAGGCATCTATCAAATCTTCCACATACACAAATTGCATGGGCGTATGGGCGGAATAAATGATATCCAAAGCTTGATTGGCCTTTGCCTTTTGAAAAAAAACTGGTAACACTGCTTTAGAGGCCTGTCCCCAGCCAAACACATTGACTGACCTTAAAATAACCAAAGATTCTTTCTTTAAAAGAGAACGGCATACTTCTTCTGCCTTTAATTTACTTTGTTCATAAACACCCTGCGGTGCCAGAGGGGAATTTTCGGTGAGCGGCAAGCCTTCATTCTTATAGACCTTTGTTGTCGATAAATAAATAAATTTCTTAGCGTGAACAGCTTGCAGTAAATGTTGCGTCCCATCGACGTTGATGGCTGTATAAAGCCCTGTGTCTTTATCCCCAACATGGGTAATATTATATGCTGCTAAATGAATGACAAGGTCGAAACGATCATTTAAAGAAAAAGGCTTGGATATATCCTGGGAAAGGGCAACGGCTTGATGGCCTCGGGCCTTGAGGCGTGTAGATAAGCTTCGCCCGATAAACCCATTGGCACCTGTAACTAAAATTTTCATTTTGAATTATGTTTGATTTCCAATTGCCTCATCAAGACCGTTGCATTATATAAAGAATCAAAGGAACCTGCGTCAGTCCAGGCGGATTTCAAAATGGAATACGTCAAAAGACCTTGGTCTGCATACCAGGCCAGCACATCCGTGATTTCATACTCACCGCGCGGGCTCTTCTTCAATTGTTTTAAATGCCCGAAAACATCCGGCAAAAACATCCAAAGGCCGGTATTCACATAATGGGACTTAGGGACCTTGGGTTTCTCGACGATGCTAGCGATCTTTTTGCCTTTAAAGCTCACCACCCCGTATTTCTGGGGGTCAGGCACCTTGGCGATCAGGATCTTGGCTTTAAATTTTTCTTTCTCTTTCTTGAAATCTTCCAGGAAACAGGAAACATCTTCGCTTACCACATTATCGCCTAAAATCACCATGAATTCTTCATCCCGGACAAAATCTTCAGCCAAAAGCAAAGCAGCTCCTGTCCCTCCATTGCCCTCTTGGATCTCATAACTAAAATGTGCTCCCCATTCCTTGCCTGAACCTAATAGCTGAAAAAAATCTCCAATATGCTCTCCTCCTGTAACAATGAGGATTTCCTTGATCCCAGCGTTGATCAAGGTCTCAAGAGGATAATAGATCATCGGCTTTTTATAAACCGGTAACAAATGCTTATTGGTAACCTTTGTCAGCGGCAAAAGCCTTGAACCTGTCCCGCCTGCAAGCAATACTCCACGCATCTTTCAGCCTTTCTTTGCCCCCCAAAAACCTTTGCTGTAACGGGGATCAAGATTATCTTTGAGCGGCCTCCACCAATTTTCATGGCTCAAATACCAATCAACTGTTTTTTTTAATCCTGCCTCAAGCCCGACCTGGGGATGCCACCCTAAACTCTGTAGCTTTGAAGAATCAAGGCTGTAACGCATATCATGCCCTGGACGGTCCTGGACAAATTTGATGGAACGCTCGTCCTTGCCCATGAGGGCAATGATTTTATGGGTCAGTTCAATATTTTCACATTCCTGGCTACCTCCCACATTATAAACTTCCCCGTTAATGCCGCGCTCCACCAACAACTTAATAGCACGGCAATGGTCCTCAACATACAACCAATCACGCACCTGACGGCCAGCTCCAAAAACCGGGACCTGGGCATCGTCTACTAGGTTCGTAATAAATAGGGGAATGACTTTTTCAGGATAGGCAAAGGGACCGTAGTTGTTCGATGCCCTGGTAATCACGACCGGCAATTGGTAAGTTTCAAAAAAACTATAAGCCAAACGCTCCCCCCCAAGCTTGGAAGCCGCGTAAGGATTGCGTGGTTTTAATTCAGAAGTCTCCCTAAAACTTCCTTCCAGGATATGCCCATATACTTCATCCGTGGATATCTGGATAAAGCGTTTAAGGCTTGATTGCTTGCGGGCTTCTTCGAGAAGGGTATAGACGCCGAAAATATCTGTTTTGATAAAAGATTGGGGATCATCAATCGAGCGGTCAACAGCAGCCTCGGCAGCAAAATTAATAACGACCTCTGATCCTTGCATGGCCCTTTGTACTATTTTTTCATCACAAATATCACCCTTGATAAACTCAAAATCCTTCCTGCCCGCAAATTCCTTTAAATTTTCCAAATTCCCAGAGTAAGTTAATTTATCGAGGACACAGACAAAAATATTTTTATCTGACGCATAAAGATGTCTGACAAAATTACTCCCGATAAAACCAGCACCGCCGGTAACTAAATATTTTCGTGGCTTATCACTCATTTTTCATTTTCCAGGAGTTCACGCCTATAGGCCATTGTCATTCCGAATATGATCCAAAAAGGAATTGCGTAATAAGGCAATTCCAAGACCAACAAAAAATTAGCTGCGATCAACCCATTAATAATAATTCCCGATAATAATACACCTACCACACTGCGCCTATCAATAAAATCTTTGATGAGCCTGTATAAAATTATAAAAACCACCCCAATAACACCGATCCCGATTATTCCTGCCCTATAGATCAAATGTAAAAAAGAATTGTGCGGTGTGATCCAGCCGTCCCTGCTCCACTCACCACTGGCCCAATCTAATATTTCAATATCCCTGGAACGCTGCGGATGGGCCAGGCCAACACCAAAAATTCTTTTGCTTTCCCATAATTCCCGCATCATATCTTCCCAAATTAATAACCGAAAGAAAATATTGTTATAGGCAACATCTATATCACGATGTGGAGGTTCTTGGTTCTCTTGAGAGGATCCTCGGTTTCCTTGAGAGGATCCTTGGTTGTGATAAGAAGGTTCATGGCTTTGCTGAGTTTGTGTAGGTTTTATTAATGGATATTGCTTATAATCAGAAGTCATATTTGATAATCTCTCTTGATCATTTTCTTCTGCATTATAAAGCTGGGTCCTTAATCTTGGAGAATGAAATGAGGACTCTTTCTGTTTAATTAAAATTTTAACTTCATTATAACCTTTGATAACTTCCATCGGTGTGGTCAATGTTTTGAGCCCGCCTTTGTCCGCAAAATGGAACGCTCCCCATAAAAAAACCGCTCCTGCTATGAATCCGGCTAACAGCCTCCAAACCATCTTGATTTTTAAAAAATACGTTGAAAATAAAAGAATTAAGAATAATCCTGTCAGGATGGTGGATACAAGCCACGTCCGTGCGCTGGATAAAAAAGAACAATACGGCCACAAAAGAAATGCCGCAGCCATTAATATATACCTCCATGATTTGGGGGCACATAAATATAAAAAAACTAAGAATAAAATAAAATAGGCAAAGGCAAAAAACCCTGCTTTACTGATAATACACAACAATAATGAAAGCACGGCTAGGAGCACTTGAATAGGCTTTTGAGAAAAAATAGCAGGTTGATAAAAAGTGAAACCAAAAAAAGCGAAAATGGGGTAAAAAAAGAGTACCGCGTTTCTTAACGCTAATGGCGGGCCAGGAACTCTCCAACAATCATACACGGCCCACAAGATTATAAATCCCAAATAACCAAAAAAAAGATATTGCAGATTTGTTAATTGAATTTTTTTCTTAAGGATTAGCCATCCTGAAATCATCAAGCAAAGAAATAAAACAATCTCGCCGACAAAAATGGGAAAATTCAAAAAAGGAGGTGAAATGTGCAGTTTAGCGAAATCAGGGCCAAAAATAGAAGCGAGAAGAAAATAAAATCCTAAGATATATAACCCTATCATACCTTCCCCAACTCAAAGAATCCTACGATATTCCCCCAAGCTCTCAAAAAATAATACCCGCTAAAATTCATAATACCGAGGGCAATATTTTCCAAAAACTGCCCGACACTTGCCCACAAACATAGTATTTTTGACAGCTCTTTGTTCTTTTTAACAAAATAGTACCGGTTTAAAATCTGTGAACGTCCAAACCACACATTCCTGCGTCGCTTGACCGTTCCTGTCAGATGCTCAATTTTGGCATCGGCTACAACGACCAACCTGTATTTCCTTCCGACACGGTAACTAAAATCAAGGTCTTCACATAAGCCGGTCCCTTCAAACCAGGGATCAAAAGAAAATTCATTAAATATCTCACGCCGAAAAACCATACCCGCACCTACCAGCCATTGAACGTCTATGGACTCCTTCGCAGGGCACATCAGGGTATTATAACCTGATGGTAAAACAATTCCCCGTTGAAAAGAACCTGTGCAAAATATTTTTTTAAAAAATATAAGTACTGAGGGTCTCTTCTCATTAATGATATTAAACATGGCCCCAGCAACCTGGTCTGGAGCTTTTTTCCAAAACTCATCCATGATTCTGAATGCCCCTTCACAGAACACAATATCATCATCTAAAAAACAAACTTGTTGAATATCGCTTCCCAGTAAGGCTACTCCCTGATTTCGCTGGGCAGCAAGGCAGGCACGTTGGGCTTTTTCATATTTGATATTAAGTGGGTTAAATGTTCCCTTGTTAATCTCAGAAGGAAGGCTTGATGTTACGCTAGCATCGACAATGATGATTTCCTGCGGAAGAACATCTTGATCTTTAACACTATTAAGCAGCCGAATCAAATCAAAAGCCCTGTCCTTAGTCGGGATAATACAAGCGGCTTTGAACATATTAATTCTTATAAATTCCCTCACGCGTCCACGGGAACATACGATAAGCGCTCTCTTGCATTAACTTTGAAGGTGAATAACGCAGATTCAAAGAATACCCGCAAGAGCAGCCTGGGCAGTCTTTCTTGAACATTTTCTGGCTATTACGGCGGAAGGATTCTGAATTTAAAATTTCTTTCAAGCTAGTCTTGCGTAAATCACCTAACACGCGCCAGGCCCAGCATCCTCCGTAAACCTGCCCCTTTGATCCGATGCATATGCGTGTCTGAGACACATAACACGGCAGGTTTTTCTGGAGCGGGTCTTGAAAATAATCGGCAAAATATTTTATTTCTGAAAAACTATGGTAGGTGGCATCTTTGCTGGCTGAGCGGTTCTCAACCATCACTCTTTGGAATTTCTTGAGACGGTTGGTATCACTTTCGTCAATCCCGTATTTTTCTTTCAATCCATCAATCTTAAAAAAGTAAGGGTTAACGTCAAAAAGATTAACGACCATCGGAATATCAAGACGTTTGCTCACGGCAATGACATCTTGATAAGCATCAAGGGTATCTTTCATCAATAAGAAGCAAATGAAGGACTGGATTTTCCCCTTTTTACGTTCCACTGATAAAAGTTCACAGGCCTTAAGTAGCCGGTCATACCCGCCCTTGACTCCTCGGATTTCGTCAAACTTTTCATTGGTCGCATCCATGGAAACACTGATTGTCGTCACACCGCTGGCAATGAGCTCCGCAACCCGCTGTTCATTCATCATAAATCCGTTTGAAGTCATCCCAATGGCAATCCCTAAACTGCGGGCATGACGGATGATATCAAAAATATCCTTACGCATCAGAGGCTCACCGCCGGTTAAATTAATTTCCCTGATCCCAGCGGCCTTCAATTGAGTGATCGTTTTTTTTCCACTCATCCAAGGTGAATTCATCGGTATGGTGAGTATGCCATTCATTGCACATCACGCATTTAAGGCAGCAATTATCCGTCACTGTCAGGGTCGCCAAATAAGGGGTTACACGCACACGTTCAAGGGCGCCGGGGACATAACGCATCAACAAAAATTTTCCAAAGGCTGAAGCCTTGGCGGAAAAAGATTTTATTTTAAAAGGGTTTAATTTCATGCAGCTCCTTTAATAAATCGAGCAGGATTACCTGCCCACACAGTCCCTTGCGGAACATTACAAGTCACAACACTGCCGGCCCCGATAACAGCTGCGCGTCCAATGTGGACACCTTTAAGGATAATACAGTTCCCACCGATCCACACATCATCTTCAATAACCACCGGTGCAACAGCAACCTTGGGAGCATTGTCATCCCGGCGGGCTTGCCAATCTAAGGGGTGGAAATCAGTGTCATATATAACTGTATTAATACCGATCCGTACATGATTACCGATACTGACAGACTTCGCGGCATAAATCACAGCACCCGAAAGACCTGTGTGATCACCTATCGTGATTTCACTGCCCGGGTACACAGCCGCAAGCGTGACTTTACGCAAAATACCTGCCAGATTCACCCGCGGATCGCTATTTAAGATCACATGGCGGCCTAAAGTAATACGTGCAGACCTATGACGGACTATAATAGGGCACCCATAAGTCCTTAAACCCTCACCAACTTTAACACCCTGCAATAAACAATATAACTGCCCCCACATCCATTTGCAACCATATTTTAGAGTATGCATATTCATTATTTATTCAAAAAAATGACAACGTTTTGAGCTGCCTCAAGTTCCATGGCAAGACGGGACTCTTGTGTTAAAGTGGCTATATGGGGCGTTAAAATAACATTGTCAAAATCACACAAAGGTCCTGTATATGGTTCCTGTTCAAAAACATCTAAACCAGCTCCAGCCAAATAGCCGATCCTTAAAGCTTCAACCAGCGAAGATTCTTTTATCAGGCTTCCACGAGAAAGATTGACCAAATAAGAACCTTTTTTCATACTGCCAATCTCATTGTTACCCATACAAAAAGGATGTTCGTCATTGACAGACACATGCAGGGTGACGATATCAGAATTAGCCAGTAATTGGTCCAAAGGCACAATCTTCACTCCCTGCTGTTGGGCCCATGCCTTAACCGGACGAATATCCGTTCCTATCACTTCAATGCCCCAGCTTCTTAAAAGTTCCGCAACCCTTCGGCCAATCTTCCCAAGGCCGATGACTCCCACTGTCCTTCCTGACAATTGATTTCCAGATAATCTCTGCCATTGACGCTGATGCATTAAGACACTATGCTCTGTGACCTTACGTAATAAATTCAGGATCATCGCAATCGTTAACTCAGCCACGGGCTGTGTGACCACATCTGGAGTGGTAAAAATCTTGATCCCCTTTTTCGCGGCTATTGCTAAATCAATATTATCCACCCCAACCCCGCAACGACTGATACAGCGTAATTTTTTAAGATGCTCCAAGACTTGGGCATCATAAATTTCTAACCCAGCGATCACGGCATCAGCCCCTTGGGCTTGGTCCATTAACTGCTGCTGGTTTAAACGTTTTTTGGTTGAATTCACCGTTATGGTTAAACTGCTGTTTTTAATGATATTAAGGGGCTTATCATCATGCTCAGCAAATGTAGAACTAGCAATAAAAACGTGTTGTGCCATATTAATTAATTTCCAAGGAACCCATTGTGGGTGCTGATTTGATAACAATAATTTCGTTTCGTTGGTTTGATATGAATTTGTCCGCCGGCAGCCTGTAAAATAGCTATCCCCGCGGCAACATCCCAAAACATAATATCCTTTTCAATATAAGCATCTAAACGCCCTGAAGCGACATAGGCCATGGAAAGTGCCGCAGTTCCTAATAGACGAACTTTTTTATAGGCCCTTACGTAATGACAAAATGCAGAAAGATTTTCTTTTGATAAAGATGTCTGTCCTGGAAAACCTGTGGCAAGGATAGCATGTCTTTTCTGCTTAATTTGACTGACATGAATTCTGCGGCCGTTTAAATAGGCACCTTTACCAACTAACCCTGTAAATAATTCGTCGCGTGTAAAATCATAAATAACACCCAACACCGGTTGGTCACCCTGGCATAGAGCAATTGAAACACATGACATCGGGACCTGACGAAAATAATTGATCGTCCCATCCAATGGGTCCACCACCCAGCAAAATTCTTTATCCTTGCCCTTTATCATTCCAGCTTCTTCGGACAAAATTGAAAAATGGCTGTGCTTCTTCAGATACTGGACAATTCGCTTCTCAGAAAAACGGTCAATACTCAATTTTATATCATGGGCTTTATCAGCATCTACTATTTTAACAGCTGCCCTGTTTTTAAATAAATAAGCCCCTGATAATTGCGCTGCTTTTACAGCAACCTGGAGAAATTCTTGGGAATTAATCATTATTATACATCAGCTCTTTTTCTTAAAGGTCAAATAAGTGGAGATGATATGGTTTATAATCAAATGAATGTCCTCCACAGGGCCATACTGACCTTTGGGAGTAGATACAACAAGGGCCATGTCACATGTTGATTTTAACTGTCCCCCGTCAAAACCTAATAATCCAACTGTCCGAGCTCCCTGGGATTTTACATAATCAACGGCCTTGATTAAATTCTTGGAATTTCCGCTGGCAGAGATCACGACTAAAGCATCCTTGGGCTCAATAACTCCTTCTAATTGCTTGCAAAAAATATCTTCATACCCCAAATCATTAGCCAATGCTGTCAGGGAAGCAACATTACTCGTTAAATCAATCAAACGAAAGCCTCCGCCGCCATGGCGCAGGGAACCGGCATGGAAATCATTAACAAAATGCCCACATGTAGAGGCACTGCCGCCATTGCCTGCAAAATAAATACGGCCTTTG
>Ga0207074_1064_pt1 | contig 17724 bp, 19 predicted proteins | sample Alteio_BWMinHeat_66_FD_153567 | JGI IMG/M metagenome (GOLD analysis project Ga0207074, IMG submission 153567) | Enriched cells from forest soil in Barre Woods Harvard Forest LTER site, Petersham, Massachusetts, United States -... | ecosystem: Environmental > Terrestrial > Soil > Temperate forest >...
TCCAGCTCCGCGATCTGTATCCGGCGCAGCGATCCCGCGCCCAACACGATCAACTCTTTGCCCATGATGGCGTAGTTCTTCACCTCGCGACGTGTGCCATCACGAAAGACCAGTACCGTCATGGGGCCAACATCTTCTGTCTCGGGCTTTGCTTCGATCTTCGGTTCTTCGAGCTTGGGTTTCCTCACGCCTTTCGTTGTCGCAATGGCTTGTTCTCTCTCGTCGTCAGTCGCGTCATGCACTCCGCGATTGTCGATCACAATGATCTGCGGGGGCTGCTGCACTGGCGACACCACGATCTGCGGCGGCGTGAGGGTTGAGACCGTTGCGTCGTTGACCGGATAATCCGCCGTTGTCATTTCAGCCGTGTTGCCATAGAGAGAAGGATAAAGATAAGGATAGTAACCGTAACTGTAGAGTGGCACCGCGATAGGAATGATCACACGATGGACATGGTGACCGTCGCGCAGCACCGGACCAAAACGGCCCGGAAACCGCGGCACTGTGCTGCCGAATCCGCGCGGACCCAGTGACGTTGCGCCCGCCGGCACTCCAACGGGGTTCGAGAAATTGTGTCCGCCGCCGAGTGAGGTCGCACCCGCCGGCGTGCCATGGATCTGCGCCACTGCCGTGCCAGTCAGCATCAAGCCGAACGTCAATACTCCTATGATTCTCATGCGCTTTTTCATCGCGCCACCTCTACTTCTAAGCCCATTCTACGCCTCTGTAACAGAGTCGTTCCGCACAATTAAAGTTAAGATTTGTCATCCTGAGGAGTCCCTCTTTGGACACCGGAGAATCCCTATGGCTCTGCAAACCCGCGGCCACTACCCAGCTTTCACTGACAAGCTGATAGCTGAAACCTGACAGCTTTATTACACTGATTCCATACAAAAGGTGAACGTTGCAGAAAAATTCGCCCTATTTACTGAACATTGGCAGCCCAAGATCATCGGCGAGCTGAATGACTCCTATGTAAAAGCCGTCAAGTTCAAGGGAGACTTCCTCTGGCACCACCATGACAACGAAGACGAGCTCTTTTTCGTCGTCCGCGGCACCATGCGCATGTGGGTACAGGAAAACGGCCCAGCTTCCGCCCGCGAGGTCCTCGTCCGGCCCGGCGAGTTCATCATCATTCCCAAAGGCATGGAACACATGCCCAAAGCCGATCCGACCGACAACGCCGGCGAGTGCGAAGTCTTGCTCCTCGAGCCTAAGACAACACTCAACACAGGCAACGTTCAGAACGAAAGGACCGTGCCCAAACTGAAAAGGTTATGAACGTGTGGTGGTCGCGGCGCGTCACGCTACTCGAGTTGACGAATAGATTCTTCACGTAGTAACTGAATGCTGACCGCTGAGTGCTGACCGCTTCCTCATCAGCAGCGTGAACGCCGCCGGCACCGCTCTGATCTTCACCGGCAATCCACCCAGGAATTCGCCGTCAGCTTCCACATAGATCTTGCGCGCTTCGGCGATCACCGGCGTGCACGTGATCTCGTTGGCGTGCGCCAGTTCTATTCCGGGCACCGGCCCGCTTATTCCTGTGAGCACGCGCATGAAATATGCCGCGTGCCATACCCGGTTCGTCGTCAGCGTTAGGACGATCCGCAGATCATCGCGTACCAGCTCGGCGCCCGGCGCAAACTTTCCCATCATCCCGGGAAAAGTCGTCACGCGCACCGCCGCCACCGCGAACGCTTCTACGCTTTTCCGCTCGCCTGACTCGCTTTCCACATATTCCACCTGCATCCGCTGATATGGATGCAGCAGCGCCGTGCGCAGTGTCTCCAAGTGATATGCCCAGATGCCGAACCTGCCCTTCGACAGCGAGCTGACGCGATAGATCATCTCCGCATCGGCGCCCACACCCGCCATCACCGTGAAGAAGCGGCTATGTTCGCTGCCATCATTCTTTCGCCGATAATCCACCCGTCCCGCTGCGATCTTGCGCGGAACAAACGTGAGCTGCGCGCGCACCGCCGCCGCCGGATCATTCGGAATCCCCAGGTCGAACGCCAGCACATTCCCCGTCCCCAGCGGTACCAACCCGAGTGGCACATCAGCGTGTGTTCCGACCATCCCTTGCAACACATCCTGTACGGTGCCGTCGCCGCCGCATGCGAATATCGCATCATGTCCGTCAGCGATCGCTTCGCGCGCTTGCTCGCCGCCTGAATTCGCATCTCTCGTCGCGAACAATGAAGCTTCGATGCCCTCCGCCCGCAGCACCGCCGCCGCCGATTCCACCATCTGCACGCGCAGCGCATGCTGGCTGCCCGACGCCGGATTGTAGATGAGTGCCGCTTTACGCATGCGCGCCGGATGCCTTCAACACCCTCTTCTCTCTGATCCTTTGCACTACGATGACAACCATTGCCACAAAACCGGCGGCTGCCGGTGCTATCGACGACAATGCAAACGCTGCGAAGAATGCCAGCGTGATCATGCCTATGCGTTGCGCGAACAAATGTTGCTCTGTCGCCGTCTCAGGTGCATCGCTCAGCAGTCCCGCGCGACGCGCATACATCCAGTGAAGATTGAGGAATACACCGATGGCCGTCGCATTGCCGAAGTAAAACATCTGCCCGATAGATGTCCCCATGAAGTGGCCGAACATGCCCGTGGAGAATGGCAGCAACGATACGAACATGAGGAAGCCGAAGTTGATGAACACCAGCGCCCGATCTATGCGCTGGATCCAATGAAAGCTCAATTGGTGCAGGAACCAGAACGATGCGGAGATCACAAACGTGATGAAGAAGCTGAAGAACACTGGCGCAAGTGGACGTAGCGCATGCCTTAGCGCGTCGATTGAAGCGTCCCGCGGAAGGTCCGGCACTTTGATCTCCAGCACGATCAGCGTGACGACGATGGCGAACACGCCGTCCGCCAGCGCTTCCAGCCGATGCTTAGGAATGCTGACGCGGGAAAGCAGATGGTCTTTGAACATGGCGAGCCACTATCGCAAGAACACGCCAGAAACGCAATCTCTGGTTTTACCGATAACCGACGACCGAAAACCAAAACAGATCCTTCGACTCACTACGTTCGCTCAGGATTTCGCCTGCGGGCTCAGACGCCCGCAATGCGGCTCAAGTTACTTTCGTACATTGCCCCCCATTCAACAAGCCGTTATCTTGTGAAAGCCAAGACTCTCCCCTGCGAAAGGTATTTCCCATTGAGTTCGTCATCTTCAAAGACCCCCGGCACTACGGTGCTGGCTGAACCGGCGCAAACGGGTGTCCGTCGCTGGGAACGTTTTGTCGTTGATATCCGCCTGAAAGCTTCTTTCAAGCGCAACGGCATGCCATTGGCCATCTTCGGGCGCGGCAGTGACGTCAGCCAGGGTGGTATGGCCGCCTATATTCCTTCCGAACTGCCCGTTGGCACCAATGTCGATCTCGAACTCTCATTGCCTTACGTAAGCGGCGAGCAACCCATCCGCATCACTGCCGCAGTGCGCAACCGTAACGGATTTCGCTACGGTCTGGAATACACTGCGCTTTCTGAGGGCGACAAAGAACGCCTCCTGAAGTCGCTTAAGGCCCTCTCGCTTACGCAGTAGCGCAACCCTCCAACACCGGAAGCCATCTCCATAAGCTGAGGTTCCCATGTTCTCTTTGGGAAGAAGTCTGCTCATTCTCGGCTTTGTCATCACGGCCGTCGCGTTGGCTTACTTCGTTTTCGGCAACATCGAGTTCCCCCGCGGTAGCACGGTCGGCGACTGGGAGTACCGCAACAACAACGTTCACCTGTATGTCCCCGTCCTAGGCTGCCTGGTAGTGAGTGCTGTGTTGACGTTCGCATTCTGGATCGCCCGCCGTCGCTAGCCTTTTTCTGTAAACTTCTAGACATGTCCGGTCCCGGACAACTCGGCCTCTTCGCCGCTCCGCCTGCTCGGCGCATCTGGACCGTCCGCGACCTCGTCTCGACCGTTCGCACCGCCGTCGAGCGCGAATACACTGACGTGTTCGTCGAAGGCGAGATCTCCAACTACCGCCCCGCATCTTCCGGCCATCTCTACTTCACGCTCAAAGATGGCGACGCTCAACTCCGCATCGTGATGTTCCGTACGCAGGCGCGACTGCTGCGCTTCAAGCCCGCCGACGGCATGCAAGTCGTCGCCCGCGGCCGCGTGACCGTGTATGAAGCCCGCGGCGAGCTGCAACTCTCCGCCGAATATCTCGAGCCCAAAGGCGCAGGCGCTCTACAAGTCGCATTCGAACAGCTCAAGGCGAAACTCGCCGAAGAGGGCCTATTCGATGCATCACGCAAGAAACCCATGCCGGCCATGCCACAACGCATCGGCATCATCACGTCGCCTCAGGGTGCTGCCATCCATGACATGCTCAACATCCTCAAACGACGCCATGAAAGCCTGCACGTATATATCTTCCCCGCTCAGGTGCAGGGTGAAGGCGCAGCCGCTGAGGTCGCCGCCGGTGTGAAGTATTTCAATTCGCCCGCTGCTGCCAAGACTCTGGGTGCTGCGGTTGACGTCATCATCGTCGCGCGTGGCGGCGGTAGCGTGGAAGATCTTTGGGCGTTCAACAATGAAGCCCTCGCCCGCACTATCGCTGCATCAGAGATTCCGGTCATCTCCGCCGTCGGTCACGAGACGGATTTCACCATCGCTGATTTCGTCGCCGACATGCGCGCACCCACGCCCTCCGCCGCCGCCGAACTTGTTATCGAGTCGAAGCACCAGATCAGCGAACGCGTCGCCGGATTGCATACCCGCCTGGGCCGCGCTGTCCGCTATCGCTTGCTCACTGCGCGCAGCCACTTCGTATCGCTCGCACAGCACGCTGCCTTCGCGCGTATCACCGACCTTCTCAACCGTCGCCAGCAGCGTCTTGACGAACTCACTTACAAACTCGCCGCCTCACAATCGCGCGGCATCGCCCAACTTCGTTCGCGTCTCTCCGTCGCCGAGTCGCGTCTCCGCTCTCACGACCTCCGCCGCGTATTGGCCTCGCTTCGTCGCGAGTGCGACGCTATCACAACCCGCCTTGCCACCGCCGCCCGGCAGCACCTCGCCCACCGCCGCGCACGCCTCGACCAGGCCGCCGCTCGTCTCGTCGCTCTCTCTCCACTGAACATCCTCGAGCGCGGTTACGCACTGGTCTTCGATACCGCCGGCAACATCGTGAAAGATGCCTCGCAACTCACAGTCGGCGATCCCATCTCAGCCCGACTCGCTCGCGGTACCGTATTCGCCACTGTGAAGCGCACCGAGAAGTAGCAACTTGTCATCCTGAGGCGCGCTTTTCGCCGAGGGATCCCTATGACCCTGCACACTGGCTGTTCTCACTCTTCGTGACACCTTCGTGTCCGTCGTGTGAAACCGCCGCCACCGAAAACCGATAACCAATAACCCGCAACTTCTTCTACAATCATTCCGCAATGTCAGACACCCAACGCATCGCCCTTGTCACAGGCGCCTCCCAAGGCATCGGACGCGCCTGCGCCATCGCCCTCGCTCAATCCGGACACGCAGTCGCCTGCTGTGCGCGCAATGAAAAAAAACTCGCCGCTGTCGTCGCCGAAATAAAGGCTGCCGGCGGAAACGCCGCCGCTTTCAAGATGGACGTCGCCTCCGAAGACGACGTGAAAACCGCAACCAAGGCCGCGCTCGCTCACTTCGGCAAGATCGATATCCTCGTGAACAACGCCGGCATCACCAAGGACACGTTGGTCATGCGCATGAAGCGCAGCGATTGGGATTCAGTCATCAACACCAATCTCACCGGCCCTTATCTCTGCATCCAGCAAGTCATCGGCTCCATGCTGAAGCAGCGCTGGGGACGCATCATCAACATTTCTTCCATCTTCGGACAGATGGGTCAGGCCGGTCAGGCGAATTACGCCGCATCGAAAGCCGGATTGATCGGCCTCACTATGGCGATGGCCCGCGAAGTCGCTTCGCGCAACATCACGGTGAACGCGGTCGCGCCCGGATGGATCGAGACCGCCATGACTGCCGAACTCAATCAGGAGATGCGCGATGCGGTGATCAAGATGGTGCCGCTCGGCCGCCCGGGCACGGACATGGAAGTCGCCAACGTCGTGCGCTTCCTCGCCTCAGACGATTCCAGCTACATCACCGGCCAGGTCATCGGCGTCAACGGCGGCATGTTAATGGGATGATGGATCTGGGGCCCCACGTTTGTGAAGCTAACGTGGGGATTTCAGTCGTTATTTAAGAACGAATCTGACTCGCAGGTTAGGTTGTGTGCTACCAAAGCAAAAGCCGGGCTGCTCTACCCGGCTTTCTTGTTTTGGATTCTGCTTACGCGATGTACTTGCGCACTCTGGTTCCTAGACCCAACAGTCCTGAACCCAGAAGAAACAATGAGCCCGGTTCCGGTGTGGCATTTTCGTGCTCTTGGAATTCCACCTGGTTGCCGAAAGGGTTGTTCCATGCAAACGCACCGGGAGCGGTGGCAGTGGTCGCAGTCAGTCCCCACTTCGCCGTCCCATCTGTGATCTGGATCGTGTATTGCTGGCCAGCGGTAAGCGTGATCCCGCTGAAGTTGAAGAACAAGTAGTTGTTGAAGCCATCCGGCACAAATGCGCTGCTGGTGCCCAGTAATGTTCCGCCGAAACCGGCGCCGTCAAATACGTTCACTGACAGCGTATTGTCCCCGGGCATCCAACCATTGATGGGGTTCACTCCGAATGCTGCAAAAACCAGATCGCCACCGCTGGCGGTAAAGGTTTCACCCACGGGGCTAAAATAATTGATCTGGTATGAGCCATACTGTGGGCCGCCGATAAACGTGTCAGCGTACGCCGTCAAACTAAGCATGGCCATAAGGACAAAAAGAGAAACTTTCTTCATGTTGCCTCCGAACAAACTGCGACAGTATCGCCCATTGGTGCCTAGTGCAGGCGTATTGCCATTCCGACCGTCATGTTTTTTCACATCGTATGTCATTGAAATCATTGACTCAGGTCAGGCCGCGCGACCGGAGAGTTGGAGTCTTAGGAATTCCATTCGCTGCACACAATGTGCAACACTTTGCAGTTGCCTGAGAATCAACAGAATTGAGCGGAAATCGGTTTGTGAGAAATCCATAGCGACATGTCGCTAATAGTGCTGGCGGAGAGCAAAGAGAGAATCGATCATGCGCGGCGATTGCTCCAGGAATACGCGAACGCCCTCAACTTCGATCTGTGCTTCCAAAGCTTTGACGCCGAACTCGCCAATCTTCCCGGCGATTACGCTCCGCCATCGGGCCGTTTGTTGTTGGCATATATAAATGACGAACCGGCCGGCTGCATCGCGCTTCACTCCATCACTGATCCCACCAAACCTGAACATCGCATCTGCGAGATGAAGCGTCTCTATGTCCGTCCACAAGCCCGCGGACACAACCTCGGACGCCAACTCATCGATCGCATCCTCGCCGAAGCGCGAGCCATTGGCTATACCCACATGCGGCTCGACACCATCCGCGGAACCATGGACCACGCCATCGCGCTCTACTGCGAGTACGGCTTTCATGAGATCCCACCCTATCGGCCGAATCCTCAAGCTGGCGTTTTGTATCTCGAGTTGGATTTGTCCACCTGTTTTCCTTCGCGTCCTCTGCGTCCTTTGCGGTGAAGGGTTTCGCGCAATAACAAAAGGCCGCCATCTCGGCGGCCTCTGGTTAAAGGTTATGAATACTTACTTCGCGGGGGCGATGGCATCCTTCGCGGCCTTGGCCACGCGGAACTTCACCACGGTCTTCGCCTTGATCTTGATCTCTTCGCCGGTCTGCGGGTTGCGGCCCAAACGCGCCTTGCGGTGCGCTTTCACCAAGCGGCCCAGTCCGGGGATAACGAATACGCCGTTCTTCTTGGTCTCTTTTACTGCGGTGTCAGCCAGCAGTTCCAGGAACGCGGCAGACTGCTTGTTGTTGACTTCCATCTTCTCGGCCATCAACCGGACGAGTTGTGTCTTGGTCATGCCTGATGCCATTTGTGTCTCCTCCTTGAAGTGTGAGCGTGATCTCTCGGGGCCCCGGCAAACGTGCGTCTTATCTGCCGGGATCGTTCGTCACCCTCAGACAAAGCCCATATTACAACAGGATGCGCGATGTGAGAAGCATTTTGACCGCATTTTTACAGGGTTTTTTGCACAGGCCAAAATGTGGAAATCGCTCCAGGCCGCATAAAATCTGCTTGACAAACGCCCCTGCAAGGTCTTAATCGCCCGCAATCAGCCACTCGCATTAAACATCTGCGGCGCAAAATGATTTTCGATGACTCCGTGAATCGGCACTTGGCTTGGCCCTGTCATCCTGAGCGCGTTCTGTGCGCGAAGGATCCCTATCGCTCTGCAACGAGGTTGGTCCTATCGACTCGTCTCGAGCGCCGCAGGCGCGAAATATTTATAGCCAAAGTTGCTAAAAACAATTCCAGCCCCGTAGGGGCGACATCTCCATTCTCATGCTCATCCCACTAACCAAGGAGAATCTCACATGGCCATCGATCCCGTCTGCCACATGGAAGTCAACGAAGAGAACGCCGCCGGTCACACTACCTACAACGGCAATGATTATTATTTTTGCTCGCGTACATGCGAACAGAAGTTCGAGCACGACCCCGCACAATACATCGAATCCGCCGCATGAAGACAGGCAGCATTAAGCACCGAGCACCAAGCATCTAGTGACAACAACATTTCCGAATAAGTTACTACTTGATGCTAGGTGCTTGATGCTTGATGCTAGGTGCTAAGGGCTTGGTGCTAGCGCTACAAGTAACTCAACCACCAATCCTTCCGTCTCGCCTTCACGCCCGCGAACCACTTGCATGGGAAATACAGGATGACCAGCGTCGTGAACCATACCAGGTAGACGTAGCCCAGGTTGTGTCCGTAACCTGCGGGAAGCGGGAAGGTAAAGAAGATAGCGCCGTGCCACAACCAGCCTACGGGCTGCCCGAACGCATAAGCTGACGCGATGGCCAATAGATGGACCGTATAAAGATGCAGGACGTAATAGAACATCGGCACACGACCGAACACCAGCACCTTATCCCAGAAGCGCCCCAGGCCTTTCTTCAAGTCGATCTTTTCGAACCATGCCAGCAGCATGATCGAGGGGCCCAGCGTCATCAGCAGGTATTGCAATGACGGCGGATACTTCTGTGTGTCCAAAAAAGCGATGACGGTCTTTTCCACAGTCGGCTGCACATGGAATGTTCCTACTGACGGCAGCGCCATCTCGTCCTGCTGATATCCATATAAGTTCGTCACTCGCAGCAGGATGAAGGCGAGCGTCATGGCTCCGCCCAGCATCAGCAGCGATTTGCGTCGCTCTTCCGCGGGTTTTTTCAGCAAAACGCCGAAGGCATATCCTGCGGCCATCACTCCGATCCACGGTACCAGCGGATACAGAATGAAAAGCCCGATATTCGGCGGCTTGATGGGAATGAATCCCTCCTGATGCAGGATCAGCCACACCCAATAGAATTTCCCGAACATCTGGGCCTTGATCGGATCTAGAAGTTCATGCAGCACGATCATGGCTATGCCCACACCGCCCGCCCACTTCACAGGCAACCGGACGATGAATGAACAAATGACCATCGACCATCCCAGTGCCCAGATCACGCCGCCATAGCCCCAGGGAAACACGAATGTCCATGCGAATCCAACGATAGTCAACTCCACGAAGACAAGCCACAGGCCGCGCTTCCACAAAAAGTTCGCCAGTTGCGGGCCTTCTTTGCGCGAAAGGAACGCTCCTGTACCGGCAAGAAAGAAAAAGCACGGCGCGCAAAAGTGTGTAATGAATCTGGTGAAGAACAGGGCCGGCCAGGTGGCTTGCAGGTCTTCCGGCGCAAACCGAAGGTAGCTTAGGTAGTCGCGAACATGGTCCAGCGCCATGATGGCCATCACCAGCCCGCGCAGCAGGTCCACAGAATCCAGCCGGCTGGTGCCCACAACTAAGGGCCCGGCTATTTCTTCCGTGATATTTGGAGAACGCGACGGCTGAGGGACACTGCCCATGCGGACCTCCACGAAACAGCATTCTTAGTAGCCAGCGATTTTAGATTGCACGCGCGTCAACTCGTTAGCAGTTTTTTATGCAGCGCCGGCGGTCGCGAGGGCGTCCCGCCCTCGCGTTGTGATCTGAACTGTGTGGCACAGCCGCCCTCGGCTGTGCGCTTGTCATCCCGAGCACACCGCGCATTTTAGATTGGTCATCCTGAGCGTCGCTTATTTGAATTGCAAATTACCAATCGCAGATTACAAATCACTTCGCCCGCACCTTCACCATCGTCCCTTCCGGCAACGCTTCTCCGAAAAAATCCACAACTCCACCGCGCACGAACCCATTCACCTCACGCGGCGCATCTGCCTTCGCGGCCCTCCCACTGCCACGGTCCATCGCTTCATTGGCCAAGCGGTCGGCGTCTTTGTTCTGCGCGCGCAACACATGACGGATCTCAAACCGCTCCAGCTTCCGCACCAGCGCCCGCGCTCGGTCATTCAGCTCTTTCAACTCCGGACTCTTCACCTTATAGACACCCGTCATCTGCTTGACCATCAGCTCCGAATCGCTCACCACCTGCAATCGCGGATGCGTATGCTTCACGGCGAAATCCAGCGCCGCCAGCAGTCCGCTGTACTCGGCAAAATTGTTGGTCTTATGTCCCAGGTATTCGCTCAGCTCGGCAAGCATTTTCCCTTGCGCGTCAGTGATGAACACCCCGTAACCCGCAGGCCCGGGATTCCCACGCGCGCCGCCGTCCACGTGCGCCACGATCAAATCTCCACTCGTGGGTGCCCCACTTTTATCGCCTTGTGCCCCACCCTGAGCGACGCGACGTCCGAGCGAAGGGTGGGAAGACTCCTCTTCGCCGAACAGAGATTGATGTCCAGAATGTTTCTTGGGAATTTTCCGCGCAGCCATGCTCGAAAGTTTAGCAGGTTGAGAATGCGAGCCCCGAAGGGGCGGAATGGGTTAGCCCGCCACGGCAGTGGCGGGTAATGAAGACACGAAAGCGCATGAGTCCCGAAGGGACGACAGCCTACTTCTTCGGGGTAAAGCTAAGGCGGGACACAAAGCGATGAATGAGTTCAACCAGTTCAATAAGCCATTCGACAACGGCGCCAAGCAACTCAATACCTCCCTACCTCTGTGTGCTCTGTGGTTAGAAAGCTATCTGCCCTCGCTCAACCTCGTCGCCAGCCTGTCCGGCAGGTTCGCATCCAGAATCTTCTTCTGCGCGCTCTTCACGTCGTAGGGGATGCGCAAGAACTGGATCGAATGTTTTTCCGTATCGAAGACGCAACAGGCGGAGCGCCAATCGCCATCGCGTGGCTGTCCTACCGATCCCGGATTGATCAGGTACTTCGCGGTCTTCTTCATGGGGAAGACAAACGCTTCGCCATCGTCATGGCTCTTATATAGCGGGCGCAGCGTCAGCCACTCTTCGCCGTCTACTGCAAATCCGCCTTGGATGTGTGTATGCCCGAAGAATGTGAGCGCCGCTTCTGTCTCGGTCAGCGGCTCGTATGCATCGCGCACCACGATGATGTACTCATCTTCATGCAATGGAGACCCGTGCACACACTGCACGCCGGTCACGCCGTCTGACGTGATCGGTCCCTGGGGCAGTGCGCGCACCCACTCAAGGTTTTCCGGAGTCAGCTTTTGTTTTGTCCAGAATGCGGCCAGCGCCGCAATGTGATTGAAATCTTCGGCGTCAGTGATTCCGGAACAGGCCTTGTCATGGTTCCCGCGGACCAACACTCCGCCCAAATCCCGGCTGCGCGCCACTACCTCATTCGGATTAGCGCCATAGCCAACAATGTCACCCAGATTGAAGACGCGGTCATACCCGCCGGCCGTTCGTGCCGCCGCCAGGCAGGCTTCCAGCCCCTCCAGATTTCCATGAATGTCACTGATGACCAGAATCCGCAATCGTTGCCCTTGTCATCCTGAGCGCGAAGCGCGAAGGATCCCTATTCTCTGAATTAAACGTCGCCTCCCGAGAGGGACCTGCTTTGACACACCTGTCCTTATATATATAGGTGCGCGGAGCAATCCGGTTAACCTACCATCTTTGCTCTCACTTTGCACGATTACCACGGTTTACGTCTGGACAGACACGGAGTGCCCCACCTGCGTGCTTTTCGCAGGTGGGTTAATCTGCCGCGAAGCGGCGTCGCTTTCCCCGACCATTCACTTCTGAATGGTTTTCACATCTTGCACTTCCCCCCGCCACTTGATGCTAGGTGCTAGATGCTCGCTGCTGTCCTCCCCGTCGTCACAATGCACCGCGCCGCATGTCCTTCACTCACCGGTATCAGCGGCGGCACCACCGCATCGCACTCCTTTATATATAGCGGACACCGTGGCGCAAACGCACATCCCGGCGGCATTGTCGCCGCGCCCGGCACCGAACCTTCGATGGTGTACAGGGGCTTGCCGCGCTCTGTCTTCAATGATGGCACCGCCTGCATCAGCCCGCGCGTGTACGGATGCATCGCATTGGCAAACACCTGTTTCACGCTGCCTGTCTCCACTATGCGCCCCGCATACATCACCGCCACGCGGTCTGCCACTTGCGACACAACACCCAGGTCATGCGATATGAAGAGCATCGCCAAACCAAATTTTTGCCGCAGCTCATTCAACAGCTCCAGGATCTGCGCCTGGATGGTCACATCCAGCGCCGTCGTCGGCTCGTCCGCGATCAGTAGTTGCGGACGATTCACCAGCGCCATCGCGATCATCACTCGCTGCCGCATCCCTCCTGAAAGCTGGTGCGGATAATCCCGCGCCCTACGCTCATGGTCGGGAATGGCGACATCGTACATCGCCTCCACCGCCAGCCGCCATGCCTCTTGTTTGGAAATCTTCTGATGAGAATTACTTGAAGTCGGTGCCCCACCCCTATCGTCCTTCTGTTGGACGATAGGGTGGGAACTCGAAACGTGGTGGGATCCACGATGCGCCAGTACTGCCTCCGCGATCTGGTCACCCACCCGCATCACCGGATTCAGCGCCGTCATCGGCTCCTGAAAGATCATCGCCATGCGCGCCCCGCGGACCTGCCGCATCTCCTCGCCCGAAATGTCCAACAGGTTTTGGGTGCCCCACGTTCGCGAAGCTAACGTGGGGTATTCAGTTGAACCATCATCGGCGGGTGCCCCACTCTGGGCGCGCTCCTTGCGCGAAGGGTAGGAAAAGTAAATCTCTCCCCCGACCGTCGCCTGTTCTGGCAGCAACCTCATGATCGCCAGGCTCGTCACTGACTTCCCCGAACCCGACTCTCCCACTAACCCCAATACTTCACCTTCAGCGATCGAAAAGCTGACCTCTCGAACTGCCAGCGCGCCGCCGAACGCCACACTCAGCCCGCGAACATCCAATAATTTCTCCGCCACGCCGTTATCCTATCAACTTGTCATCCTGACCCTGAGCGGAATCGAAGGGGAAGGATCCCTATGGCTCTGCAAGCTTCACGCACGTACCCTTAGTGAAACCCTCCTGCCCTTCGTGTGAAATGCCTCTGCTTTCACTGACACCTGACACCTGACAGCTTCCTCACTTATAATCCCTCGCACCATGCAACCTGACCGCCGACACTTCCTCTCCGTCTGCTCCGCCTTTGGCCTTTCATCCACTTTATTTCCCGGCGTGCTCTATGGCATGACCCAAGCCTCGACGACTCCAGCTCCATCCGCAACTGCTACGCAGGCCGCGCCCAAGAAGGACGAGCCTCCAAAAATCACCAAGGACATGATCAATGCCGCGGCCGCCATCGCCGGCGTTGAGATCAAGGACGAATACAAAGACATGATGGTCAGCGATCTCAACGATCGCCTCGCTTCTTATAAGACCATCCATGACATGAATCTGCCCAACAGCGTCGCCCCGGCCATCATGTTCAATCCCGTGCAGCCCGGCATCAAAGTCGACGCTGCCGCCGCCAACGCTCCCGGCACGCCCAACATCAGGCCGCTGCTCTCGCGCATCGCGCCTGTCACTGTTGCTGACAACCTTGAAGACATCTGCTACTACTCCGTCCGCCAGCTCGCCGAACTCGTTCGCACCCGCAAGGTCACGTCCTCTGCGCTGACCGATATGTACCTCACGCGCATGAAGCGGCTTGACCCGCAACTGCACTTCATCATCACGTTGACTGAAGATCGCGCGCGAGCATCAGCAAAGAAAGCTGACACAGAGATTGCTGCGGGAAAATATCGCGGCCCACTGCACGGCCTGCCCTGGGGCGCAAAAGATCTGCTGTCTGTGAAGGGATACCGCACCACTTGGGGAGCCGCCGGATTTGAGAACCAGACTTTCGACGAAGACGCCACCGTGGTCAAGCGCCTCGACGACGCCGGCGCGGTTCTCCTCGGCAAACTGTCTCTCGGCGCGCTTGCGCAAGGCGACTTGTGGTTCGGCGAGCGCACCCGCAATCCCTGGCGTCCCGCGACGCAGGGCTCATCCGGTTCGTCCGCCGGCTCGTCCGCCGCCACTGCTGCCGGATGCTGCGCCTTTGCCATCGGCACAGAGACGCTCGGCTCCATCTCGTCGCCTTCATCGCGCGTTGGCGTGACCGGACTGCGCCCCACTTTCGGGCGCGTCCCCCGCACCGGCGCCATGGCGCTCTCCTGGTCCATGGACAAGATCGGTCCTATTTGCCGCACGGTGGAAGACTGCGCCATCGTCCTCAGCGCTATTCACGGCCCAGACGGTCAAGACCCCAGCGTGCACGATTACGGCTTCCCCTGGGACCCCAATCTCGACATCCGCACATTGAAGATCGGCTATCTCAAGACGGAGTTCGATCGCGAACCCACACCGCCCACGCCGGACGAACCCACTCTCGAAGAAAAAATCCGCACGCAGCGGGCTAACGGCCGTCTCAATCGCAAGATCACCAAAGCCTTTGACGACGCCTCGATCGCGGTCCTGCAGAACAAGCTCGGCTTGAAACTGGTTCCCGTCGAGCTTCCGAAGTTCCCCTTCAACTCCATCCGCTTCTTGCTCACCGCTGAAGCCGCCGCCGCGTTTGACGACCTCACCCGCAGTGGACGCGACAAACTTCTTACCGGGCAGGAATCTTTCGACTGGCCCAACGCCTTCCGCGTTTCGCGCTTCATTCCCGCCGTCGAGTACATCAACGCCAACCGCGCACGCACCCGCGGCATGACTCAAGCAGCGGAGATGTTCAAGAACATCGATCTGTTCGTTGCGCCCACCAACTCGCAACAACTCATCATGACAAATCTCACCGGACATCCCGCCGTGATCTTGCCCAACGGCTTCCGCGGCGACGATGCCCCCGCGCCCGCTACCATCACGGACGGCGGCGGCTCCGGTACGCCAAGCAGTATCACCTTCGTCGGCAATCTCTTCGGCGAAGCCAAGCTGCTCGCCGTCGCCAAGGCCTATCAAGACGCCACCGACTTTCACCTGAAACATCCCAAGCTCTGATTTGTCATCCTGAGCGCCGCTGTTGCGCGAAGGATCCCTATCGCTCTGCAAACTAGCCGCGTTTGTCATCCTGAGCGCAGCGAAGGATCCCTATCACTCTGCCGGGTGCCCCACCTGCGTGCTTTTCGCAGGTGGGTTGAAGTACCGCGCAGCGGCTTCGGCTCTAACTCGAAACGCGAAACTCGTAACTCGAAACTCTTTGTGCAACGTGCAACCGTGCAACGTGAAACGTAAAAAAGGCGGCCCTTTCAGGCCGCCTCACCCAAGGAAAACTTACTACACTAGAACTCCCGTTCGCGCGAGTTCGTCAGGTCCCGCACCTCGTAGCCAGCAGGCACCTGGAACAGACTCGCCGCCGGCTCACCACGTTGGATATTGGTCAGCCGGAATTCCGTTTCTCCCACACGCGGATCGTTGCGCTTGCTCACGATCGTCATCTTCAACTCAGGCGAAAACCAATTCTCCGTCACGATGTTTATCGGCTGCTCGTTCCCGATCTGTCCCGCTGGAATAGTGATGGTCTTGCGTGTTCCGTTCGCAGGCACGCCTTCGATCGTCTGCTGGCCCAAGTCTTCCACCTTCGGCTCGATCCTCGCTGACTTGACGCCATCCTCTTCCGCTCTACGGCGTGCGATAGTCTCTCCACCGTTGGTCACGATCACCACATTGCTGCCCACTCCCGGCTCTGTGCCGACGCCCACTCCCACGCCTACACCCACTCCGCGCGCTTCATGCTTAGCCATATCCGCCTCGGCCATGGCCTTGGCTCGGGCTTCCGGTTCGCGCGAGCGCTCGAACATGTCCATCTTTCGTGCGATCTGCCGTCCGCCATCCGGTCCCATCTCGTAGCGCACATGCGCCACCGGATCGCTGATCACCACGATCGACCCCTTGGTGTTCGTGTCCCATGGACCAAGATTCGCCAGGCTCTGCTCGCGGCGCGTCCGGCCCTCGGAATCGCGCGCTAGGTCGACTGTGCTGGTGTGCTTGATCTTGTTGCCGTCGGCTAGTGTCTGCGTCATGGTGGTGACCGCCTTTGCCGAATAAGGCGCGCCGGTCACCATCGGCGACTCTATGTTCGCCTCAAAGTAAAAGGTGTTCTGTCCTTCAGCCGCGATCTTGTAATTGAACTCGCGCTGCCCGCTGCCGCTTTCTACGCGATAAATCTGCGCCCGCGCTGACAGCAACGATGCCAGGACGAAAACTACGAGATAAGATCCATTCCACTTGCTCTTCATGATTGCTCCTTCAATTTGTTCCTGCATGATTTGCTACTGCGTTCTTGACCAAACGGATCCCGCGCGGTAACCCATCCAGCCCTAATACCACGTCTGCCTGCAACATCGCGCCGGCACTGTCTTCTTCCACCGGGACGCCCGCCTGCCGCAGCGCCGCCGCCGGCAACTGCACCCGCACCACCGTCGCCTCTTCCAGCGGTAATGACGTGTCAGAGAACGGCAACTCCGTGAACTGCGCCAGCTGTCGGTCCGGCTTCGCCGCCGATGGCGTCTTCGTGTGCGCCTTCACGTTCTTCGCTGCGCCACCGCGTGTGGGTGCCCCACTCTGAGCGCTTCCTTTGCGCGAAGGGTGGGAACTGCCCGCGCAATCTGCAATCGATTTCGTCGCACCCGATTGGCATGAATTGTCATCCTGAGGAGCGCTCTTTGCGACGAAGGACCTTGCGGTTGGATTTGAATGTGAAGTGTCGGGTGCCACACTCTGACGGCCACCTCTGCCCGAAGGATGGGAAACAAAATATGTCGTCAATGTGACGAACACCACCGCCGCCGCCGCAAATCCCCAACTTGAAACTCGAAACCCGAAACTCGAAACTTTTTCGGGTGCCCCACCCTGAGCGACACGCATGTGGAGCGAAGGGTGGGAGTCAAGCGACAGTTGATACTCCCTCACCCTCTCACTCGTCCCCCGCAACTTCTCGAACTGTGCTCCGCACTCCGCACACTCACTCACGTGCGCCCGGGCCAGCGCCAGCTCCTGCGCTTCCATCTCGCCGTCCAGCGTCATCACCAGCTCGATCTCGTTCAAGTGCTTCATGCCAATTCCCGCTCCAACTGTTTCAAACCTTTTTGTATCCATTCCGCCACGGTCGATGTTCCTACTCCCAACACTTCCGCCATCTCCCGATATCGCAGTCCCTCAGCCCGTAGATGCAAACACTGTCTCTGTTGCTCTGGCAGTCGCGTCAGTGCCGCCTTCAGCCGCGCATCCCGTTCACGCTCAAGCAGACTCTCTTCCGGCGACGGCC
>Ga0207074_1066_pt1 | contig 17682 bp, 23 predicted proteins | sample Alteio_BWMinHeat_66_FD_153567 | JGI IMG/M metagenome (GOLD analysis project Ga0207074, IMG submission 153567) | Enriched cells from forest soil in Barre Woods Harvard Forest LTER site, Petersham, Massachusetts, United States -... | ecosystem: Environmental > Terrestrial > Soil > Temperate forest >...
GCAGGGGCTTTGCCTATTGTCAACGGTGGAACAGGACAAACAACAAGGCAAGCCGCTATGGACGCTTTGGGTGCGGCAAGTTTGTCAGGAACTACCGGAGAAGGATTGGTCTCAAATGGTACTGATCTTGTTTTAGGTTATCCGGCAAGCTTGACGATCTCAAGCATGACTCAAGGAGATATTCTTTTTGTCAATTCAACCCCTGCTGTTTCGAGGTTAGCTGCTGGCACATCAGGATATTTTTTAGAAACCCAAGGACCTTCAGCCAATCCAACATGGGCGGCTGTTTTACCTTCTCAAACTGGAAACTCTGGTGATTTCCTTACAACGAATGGAACTACCGCTTCGTGGGGAACACTGTCTATTCATGGTTCACAAACATTCACATCAAGCGGAACCTTTACCGTACCAACTGGCGGAGAAATGCTTTTTATTACCGCAATCGGTGGCGGGGGCGGTGGTGGTCAAGGTGATAACTCACTTGGTGGAGATAATTATGGTGGCGGCGGCGGTGGTGCAGGTGGAACAGCTATAAATTATGCGGTATATGTTCCGGCAGGTTCTTATACAGTGACCATAGGATCAGGTGGCACAGGCGGTTCAGGCACTTGCGGTGGAAGTCCTGGATGGTCTGGTTGCAGCGGGGGTAGTGGGACGGCAACTTCTTTCGGTTCATTGATCACAGCAAATGGCGGTGGGGGAGGTGCCGGGGGCACAGGCATTAATCAAGGCGGCGGCGGTTCTGGTGGTGGCGGCGCAAGTGTTTCGATTTCATCCACAAGCGGGTTTTCTTGCTCTGGTTCAAGCTGTTCGGGCAGCTATGTTGGAACTGCAATTGGTGGTATTACCATAAGCGGGCAATCTGGTGGTGGTAGAGGCGGAGATAATAGTTATGTCGGGGGTGCTGGTGGTGCTACTCCTTATGGTAATGGCGGTGCCGGAGCGAATGGCGCAAATACAGCCGGAAGTAACGGGGCAGGTTATGGTTCTGGTGGCGGTGGTTCAGCGCCTGCAAGCAGTGGTGGATATGCAGGTGGTAATGGTACCCCCGGAGAGGCGATAGTTTCGTGGTAAGAAAAAGTATTGAATTTATTTTTTTTATGTTCGTCTTGATGATTGCTTTGGTCTTGTGGCATTTCGAACCAGAAGAAATTAAAAACCGATTAAACGAGGAGTGGTAAAAATAAACGATAGCTTGTAGCAACGAGAGACCATAAAAAGATATTGACATTTCTCTGTGGAGGTGTATAAACTTACAAAAAGAGAGATTGTATTTTTATGCGAAGCCTATTTAGAAAAATAACAGTTGTTGCCCCTATCCTCATCCTTCCATTTTTATTTTTGACCCTGTCTCTTTGTTGTTTCAAAATGCCGGGCGCACATGCCATTGCCGATTGCTGTTCCAGCACAGGCCAGTCCAATGTTATTCAAAAGGGCTTTCATTTTAAGGCTCCGGCAGCACAGTCCTCACACTGCCATTGTGAACAGCTAACTGAAAGCTACGAAAAAGTACATGTCGCAAGTCCTGATTTACAGAAATTCGTTTTCTCTAATAAAGTAATCTCATTTAATAATTTTTCGTTACATACAGTTATCACGCCCCCCAATTTTTTTAATTATCAGTCTCCTCCTAAAGTTGTTCAAAATTCTCTGCCGTTGTTCCTGCAAATATCAGTCCTTCGCCTTTAAGCATCCTTTAAGTCTCCATATTTTTTCTATTTTTAATTTGAAGTGTGGGTAAACATTGGTGTTTATCTAAAATTGGTTCCAATGGTGGGATCAATGAAAACAGCGAGGATGCCATGAAAAACACAATAATGATTATGACTATCTTAATTTTAGCGATGAATGGCGTTGCATATGCCAATCGTACGCTTTCCGATGATTATGCAGGAAGCTCTACTACAGGTGCTGTAAGTGACCAGGCCATTGGATCAACAACTTCCAATAAAGCGGGAGGCGTCTTGTATTTAACAATAACGGGAATTGTAACCTCCGTAAATGCTGCAAATAATACTTTCGTTGTAGAGGATCAAAATTCCAAGACCTCAACAACGGTTTCAACAGATTCACAAACAGTTGCTAGTCTTTCCAAAGGAAAAATCGTGACTGTGAAATTACAACAGGGTAATCCTTTTGCCCTATCCGTGGGAGTTGGCAGTTAAGTTCTGTTCAATAATGTAAAACCAGCCTCCAGTGACGGTGTTTCATCACTGGAGGCTGGTACAAAAATGGTTGATGCAAATGGTTGATGCAAATGGTTGATGCAAAAATGGTGGCTTTTAAAAATTTTCATGGTAAACTTTTAATGATGGGAAAGACATTTAAACTCTTCATAGCTTTTTTGTTGGCTGTCTCTTTAGGAATGGCGACGGTCATATGTTGCTGTGTGGCTCCTGCTGTAATGGCCCATTTCCATAAAATTTCTGTGTGTAATCATTGTTCATCCCAGAATTCTTCCCAAACTCACTCATGCCCCGATAGCAACTGTTCGTATAAGCTGACGAACGCTGAATCCTTTCACGGCAATGCTATTTCTTTTTCTGCTCCGGTTATTGATACACATAGTTTCTTTTTTAATCGGCATCTTACATTCACTTTCCACCATTCTTTCGTATCAGTTTATCCCCGTGGCAGTCCGCCACTAACCGTAAGTTTCACCCCGCTGTATCTTAGGACCTTTACTCTCCGTATTTAATTCCTTGTTTTAAACTGTTATTGCCTTTCATGCATAGTGCCTGAAAGGTTTTTGTGTTTTTCAACCAAGGAATTCATATGCAAAAAAATAAAAATTTAACTTTAATTATCGTTCTAGCTGTTTTCATCGTTGGGGCAGGCTGGTATTTTATCAGGGAACGCAAGCCTTCAGACGGCCAGAACGTTCAGGGAGAAAAACAAGCATGGTATTGCCCCATGCACCCGTGGATCAAGGGTGACAAACCAGGCGTGTGTCCTATTTGCGGCATGGCCCTTGTTCCCTGGCATCAACACCAGAAAGCATCCAGCACTGATATCCCGGGCTATGTACCCGTTGATATTTCCCAAGAAAAGCAACAATTAGCCGCTATTCGTACCGCCATCGTCGCCAAAAAGACGGTCACCAAGACCATCCGTGCGGCTGGTATCGTGGCCTATGATGAGGACCTTTATAAAGCAGAAATGCAGTATGTTGATGATTACATTGCTCTCCAGCGCTTAAACCGTCGAGTTAACCAAGGCAGTTACCCGATCATAGATGCTGAAAGAAAACTTAAAGAAGAACGGCTTGATTTGATTCACATGGGAGCCAGCGAAGAAGAGATCAGCCAAATAGAGAAAAATAATTTTCCTAATCATGATTTACTGGTTCCCCACGGGCAAGGGGCCATTATTTTTGCCCAAATCTTCGGGCAGGATTTAGGTTTTGTGGATGTCGGGCAGAAAGCCAAGGTAGAGATCCCTGACCTTCAAGAAACCTATGATGGCATTGTCAAGAGCATTGACCCTATCATTGACCCGAATTCTCGCACAGCCCGCGTGCGTATTTACATTAATGCCAATGGCGAACTGCACTCAAATGAGTTTGTGCGTGTGTCCATGCCAGTTGAACTAGATGAAGCCATTGTTATTCCTAGGGATGCAATAATGGACACCGGCTTGCGTAAGATTGTTTTTGTGGAAAAAGATCAAGGGACATTTGAGCCGCGTCTCATTCAGACCGGATGGGAAACTGATAACGGCTTTGAAGTTAAATCTGGCTTAAAAGAAGGGGAGCGTATTGTGGTCAGCGGTAATTTCTTGTTGGATTCTGAAGCACGTGTTGAGGCCGTGTTACAAGAAGGAGGCAGCAATGCTTCCTAATGTTCAGAAAAAAGAAGGTTGGATCGAAAACCTCATCGGTTTTTCCGCCAAGAATAAATTCATGGTCCTTATCTGTGTGGCCATTGCTTTGATCGCGGCCATCGGGGCCATCCAAAATATTCCTTTGGATGCTATCCCTGATCTTTCGGATTCACAGGTCATCGTTTATTCCAAATGGGATAGAAGCCCGGATATTATTGAAGACCAGGTCACGTATCCGATAGTTTCTTCTCTATTGGGGGTGCCGGGGGTCAAAGCCATCCGGGCATTTTCAGATTTCGGTTTTTCCTATGTATATGTCATTTTTAAGGATGGTGTTGACATTTATTGGGCCCGCAGCCGGGTATTGGAATATTTGAGTAAAATTACTCCATACCTGCCTGAAGGTGTTAAGACAGAGTTAGGCCCGGATGCGACAGGCGTTGGCTGGGTGTTCCAGTATGTTCTTGTAGATCACAGCGGCAAACACGACTTGCAGCAGTTACGCAGTTTCCAGGATTGGAACCTACGTTATCAATTGGAAAGCGTACCTGGTGTTTCCGAAGTAGCATCCTTGGGTGGTTTTGTTAAACAATACCAGGTCACGGCTGACCCAGATAAATTACTCGTTTATAAAATCCCTTTGACCAAACTGATTGATGCCGTCAAAGACAGTAATGAAGAAAGCGGTGGTGGTTTAGTTGACTTTAGCGGTGCGGAATACATGGTACGGGGGCATGGATATATAAAATCTATCAAAGACATTGAGCAAGGGGTTGTCAGTGTTGATAAAAACGGCACACCTATTCTGGTCAAAGATGTTGCTAGTGTAGGTGTCGGCCCTGAACTTCGCCGAGGATTATCGGACTTAGACGGCCAGGGGGATGTGGTAGGCGGTACGATTGTCATGCGTAATGGCGAGAATGCCCTTAATGTCATCAACAGGGTCAAGGACAAACTAAAAGACTTGAAGAAGTCCTTGCCTGAGGGCGTTGAATTTAGAGTGACGTATGACCGCTCTGAATTGATCTTGCGGGCCATCGAAAATTTAAGGCATCAATTGACAGAGGAAATGATTATTGTAAGTCTTGTGATTCTGTTTTTCCTCTGGCATTTTCCGTCAGCTTTTATTCCCATCATTACCATTCCAGTCGCGGTCATTTTGTCATTTATCCCGATGTTGGGGATGAAACTAACATCCAACATTATGTCATTGGCTGGAATTGCTATTTCCATCGGTGTTCTGGTCGATGGGGCTATTGTTCAGATGGAAAATGTCTATAAGCACATGGAATATTGGGAAGCGGGAGGTCGAAAAGAAGATTATCGGGAAGTCTGTTTAAAGGCTTTAAAGGAAGTAGGGCCAGCAGTCTTCTTCTCGCTTTTGGTCATCGCGGTTTCATTCTTGCCGATATTTACACTTGTCGATCAGGAGGGACGTTTGTTTAAACCCCTGGCTTGGTCAAAGACCTTTTCGATGGCTATTGCGTCGATCCTGGTTGTGACCCTTAATCCGGCACTTCGTATGTGGCTTTTAAGAGTCAAGCCCATGCGTTCCACAATAGCCAATGCTTTATTGGTTGGCAAATATTACCCGGAAGAAAAACATCCGGTCAGCAGGATTTTGTTTCGCATGTATGATCCTATCTGCCGGTTTGTATTGCGTTACCCTAAAGAAGTTATTTTGGGGGCTGTTATTTTAATGCTGACAACAGTTCCTATTTATCTAAAGTTGGGATCGGAATTTATGCCTCCCTTATGGGAGGGCAGCATTCTGTACATGCCGATCACCATGCCGGGGATTTCAGCACCGAATGCAGGGAAGTTATTGCAAATCCAAGATTATCTCATCAAGAGTTTCCCTGAAGTTGAAAGAGTATACGGAAAGGCCGGGCGTATCGGAAGTTCAACTGACCCAGCCCCGTTGTCTATGATGGAGACAACCGTTCTTTTAAAGCCAGAGGACCAGTGGCCTACAATTCATCGCTGGTATTCCGGTTTACCGGAATTCCTTCAGGGGCCTTTTAAAACATTTTGGCCTGATCATATTTCCCATGAGGAATTGATTACCCAGATGGACCAAAAATTGCAAATTCCCGGCAGTACCAATGCCTGGACGATGCCGATCAAAAACCGCATTGACATGCTTTCAACAGGAGTGCGTACTCCCATTGGAATTAAGGTATTGGGATCAGACATCAATGAGATTGAACGCATTGGTGCCCAATTAGAACGGATCATTAAGGATATTCCAGGCACCAGGAGCGTCTATGCAGAGCGTACAGCAGGAGGGTATTTTCTGGACTTTGATTTAAAACGTGACCAGTTGGCCCGTTATGGCCTTTCTGTGCATGATGCCCAGATGACCATTGGTTCGGCCATCGGCGGTGAAGATGTCACCACAACGGTCGAAGGTCAGGAGCGCTATTCCGTCAATGTCCGTTACCCGAAAGAATTACGGGACAACGTGGACAAGCTTAAAGCGGTTTTAATTGCAACACCCTCAGGGGCGCAAGTTCCATTAGGGGATGTGGCGGATATTGTTTTGCGCTCAGGTCCATCCATGCTGCGTAATGAAAACGGGATGCTGGCAGGTTATGTTTATGTGGATGTGGCAGGGCGTGATATTGGCAGCTATGTCGATGAAGCCAAACGGAAAGTGGAGGCGCAATTACAATTGCCTGAAGGCTATAATCTGCTTTGGAGCGGCCAGTATGAGAATATGCTCCGGGTCCGAGACAGGCTTAAAGTAGTCTTGCCTTTGACGCTGTGTATTATTGCTTTCTTGCTGTATATGAATACTCAATCAATGATACAAACAGGTATTGTGCTTTTATCAGTTCCGTTTTCATTGATTGGGGCAGTATGGCTCCTGTTTGCACTTGGTTATAACGTTTCCATTGCCGTATGGGTAGGAATGATCGCACTCATGGGTCTGGACGCTGAAACCGGTGTATTACTGCTCTTGTTTATGGAATTGGCGTACAAAGAGGCGATACAACATAATCAAATGAATACGGACAAGGATTTAAAGGATGCCATAGTTCAAGGGTCTGTACGGCGTCTTCGTCCTAAAATGATGACGGTGGCAGCCGCCTTCGTTGGCTTGTTACCAATTATGTGGTCAACGGGCGCGGGGGCCGATGTCATGAAACGTATCGCCGCACCTATGGTCGGAGGGTTAATCACATCATTTTTGCTTGGACTTTTGGTATATCCAGCCATCTATTATCTTTGGAAAGCAAAGTTTGAACTAAAAGGAAAAATTAAACATTAATCACAGGAGGATGTATGAACAGAATTACAACAGTAGTATTGGGGATTTTACTTTTAACGGCAGGCTCCTCTTTTGCTCAACAGAGCATACCGCAAATTCAACAAGCCCGGGATGTGCAAGTAGGCAATAAAACTTGTCCGATAAGCGGTAGAGCAATCGGTGAAATGGGACCACCTTATAAAGAGCAATACAAGGGCAAGGTTTACAATTTATGCTGTGGGGGCTGTGTTGCTACTTTTGAAAGTGATCCTGAAAAATACAGTAAGATTGCCCAAGATGATGCTGCACAAAACGGGCAATATCAGGACACTAATCAATAATGAGGAGTTAATCATGACTGAAAATATGAAGCAAGGATTAACGATAGGTTTATCTGTAATGATTGGATTCGCGTCTGCTTTATTTTTACAACAATTAGGAGTATTAAACCTAAACCACCCTGGATCGGTTACGGCACAAGACCAAACATCGGTGGAAGTTGCCCAGCCACAGACTATACAGACTATACCTCAAACCCAAGAAACTCAACCAGCGATTCAGGGAACTACCCAGTTGCGGCGAGGGGGATGCTGCGGCGGAGGTGGACAGAATACGGTTCAAAATGGATCAGCTCAAGGAGTGGAAGTTGGTAATAAACATTGTCCGGTGACCGGCAATCCAGTTGATGCAATGGGGGGACCCATTAAGCATTTCTATAATGGCAAAATATATAATTTATGTTGTGGCATGTGCCCTCGGACTTTTGATAGCAACCCAGCTTATTACGCCAAAATTGCCGAAGATGAAGCTAAAGGGCAACAATAGAAAGAAAGGTGTAATGTGAGTAAAGAATTAATTTTTGGTTTGGTTTTAATAGCGTTGTTAGTGTTGGCACCAAGGCTGGGACTATTTGGCGGCGGATGTTGTGGCTTAAATCGGACAAAAACATTTTCAACAAATGCCATATATATCGCCAACAAAATCTGTCCTGTTTCCGGAAGGCAGATTGGCGTAATGGGACCAGGAGTTCAAGAAGAATACCACAATAAAGTCTATCACTTATGCTGTGGCGGCTGCATCAGTACTTTTGAGAGTGATCCTGAAAAATACAGTAAAATTGCTGATGATCAATTCAAAGCAGCTAAAAATAATTATTGATTGGCTTAAGGAGTCCATGATGGATTTAAATATTTTGATCGCATTGAAGCATTTTGTAACGGTCACAAAATTGCATCCTATCCTTGTGAATTTTACAGCCGCCTTGGTGCCTGTATCGGTTACAAGTGATTTATTGGCCGGTTATTTTAAGAATCAATCCCTGCGTGATACTGCCTGGTGGACTTTATTGTATGCAGTAATCATAACTCCTTTGACGGCCTTAAGCGGATGGCTTTTTTGGATGAAAGATGATAACGGCGTTGCAGGCATGACAGTCCATAAATGGCTTGGAATAGTTCTGGTAATACTCTTAACTGGTTTGTTTTTTCGGCGATGGCAATTCTATAAGCAAAAGAGAGAGGTTAGTGCAACATACTTTGTTTTGGCCATTGCCTTAGTTGCTATTTTAGTTGTTCAGGGCCATTTGGGCGGAACACAAGTGTTTAGTGGTATGTAACGGAGGATGGGTTAATGTTTTGGCAGTCTTGGGCGCATATCCCTGAAAATATAAATCCAGTTGCTTTTATCATCGGGCCTATACGTGTTCATTGGTACGGATTGATGTACGCGGCTGCTTTTTTCGTCGTTTATTCTTTGGTTCTATACCGAATTAAAAGGGAGTCTCTCTCCTACAAGAAGGAGACCATAGTTGATTTTATGTTTTTAGCTTTGGCCTGTCTTTTTGTCGGAGGCAGGTTAGGCTATGTGCTTTTTTATAATTTGCCGTACTTTCTAGCTAATCCAATTAGTATCATTTCTCCTTTTGATTTTTCTCATGGTATTCATTACACAGGCATTTATGGGATGTCCTTTCATGGGGCCTTGATAGGCGTTTTTTTGAGTTTCGTCTATTATTGCAGGAAGCATAAGATAAACCTATGGCGTTTCATTGATCTTTTTGTACCCGCCATTCCCTTGGGCTACACCTTCGGGAGAATAGGTAATTTTTTAAACGGCGAATTGTACGGCAGGGTGACAACCGCGCCCTGGGGCATGTATTTTCCTTTGGATGAGAGCCATCAGTTAAGGCATCCTTCACAGCTTTATGAAGCTTTTTTTGAGGGTATTGTGCTTTTTATTATTTTGTGGAGCTTAAGAAAGCTCAAGGTCTTTGACGGTTTTGTTACGACTATGTATTTAATCGGGTATGGTACTGCCAGGTTTTTCGTCGAATTTTTCAGGCAGCCAGACGTTCAATTGGGTTTTGTTCTTGGACCTTTTACGATGGGACAAATCCTTTGTTCTGTAATGATCGTAACCGGTATAGCTGTATTAATTGGGCATAGAATAAAATCTCAAATAAAAGTGCATAAACATAGTGGAGGTGTGAGATGAAGAATCGAATGAAGTGCATGATGGTGATGATGCTGGCATGTTGTTTGGGACCAACTTTATTATTATGGTTGACTTCATCAATGGGGTTGAAGCTTAATGCAAACATCTTTCCCTTGATTTGTCTTGGGGCCATAGCAGTCTGTTTTTTGATGATGAGAAAAGGGGGCGGCTGTTGCTCAGGAAGTCACGAGAAAGGTGACGAACATAAAGAAAACAAGCAAGGATGTTGTCATTAATATGTTTAAAGATCCTGTCTGCGGCATGATGGTAGAAGAGACTACTTCTTTTAAGACTCAAAAAGATGGGCAGATGTATTATTTTTGCTGTAAGCATTGTAAGGAGAAGTTTTTATCTTCTGGCAAGCCCCAGGAAAGTAAAACACAACCTAAGAAAATAGTGTCAGGAAAATCTGTTTACACCTGTCCTATGCACCCTGAAATCGAGCAGAACCAACCTGGGGATTGTCCTAAATGCGGTATGCCCTTGGAGCCAAAGCATGTCAGCCTAGAGACAGGGGAAGATCAGGAGACTAAGAATTTATTCAAGAAGTTATGGGTAGGTGTGGTCTTTGGCCTGCCAGTTGTTGCCTTATCATTTTTTGAAATGATGTCGGGCAAGGAGTTTGTTCCCCATACGATTTCTTCTTGGTTGCAGTTGGTGTTATCGACGCCGATTGTATTTTGGATGGGTAGCTTTATTTATGTTCGCGCCTGGAGGTCTCTTGTTCACCGTAGCTTGAATATGTTTACCTTGATTGCCTTAGGAATTGGCGCAGCCTATCTGTATAGTGCTGTGGCTGTTTTGTTCCCACAGATTTTCGCAGATTCGCTTAAGATGAATGGGCATTTGAATTTATATTTTGAAAGTGCGGTAGTAATTACTGTGCTTGTCATCTTGGGCCAATATTTGGAAGCCCGTGCCCGCGTTAAAACAGGAGAGGCTGTCAAGGCTTTGTTGGGGCTTGCGGCCAAGCAGGCGCATCGGCTCAAAGATGGCAAAGAAGAAGACGTATCCGTTAATGAAATCCAAAAAGGTGATTTTTTACGGGTACGTCCAGGAGAAAAAATACCCTTGGATGGCACGATTATCGAAGGAAAAAGTACTGTTGATGAGTCGATGATTTCAGGGGAAGCCATGCCCGTTGAGAAAAAAGAAGGAGACAAGGTCATCGGAGCTACAGTTAATCAAACTAGCACCTTTATTATGAAGACAGAAAAAATAGGAGCAGAGACATTATTGGCCCAGATTGTGCAGATGGTTTCAGAAGCGCAACGCAGTCGCGCACCGATACAAGGTCTGGCAGATAAAGTATCTGGTTATTTTGTTCCGGCGGTGATTGGCATCGCTGTTTTAGCATTTGTGATTTGGGCTGTGTGGGGGCCTCAACCGAAATTAGCCTTTGCTTTGGTCAGTGCCATTACTGTTTTAATCATTGCTTGTCCGTGTGCTTTGGGCCTTGCCACACCAATGTCCATTACGGTGGGGATAGGCAAGGGTGCTCAGGAAGGCATTTTAATTAAAAGTGCCGAGGCCATTGAAAAATTAGAAAAAGTCACCCATGTCTTGATTGATAAAACAGGGACCTTGACCCAGGGCAAACCACGGCTGACAGATATAAAAACATCATCAGGGTGGAATAAAAATTCACTTTTAAGTTTAGCAGTTTCTTTAGAGCAGCATAGTGAGCATCCGCTGGCCCGTGCCATCGTGGATGCGGCTGCCCAAGAGAATTTAAAATTTGAGTCTGTTGAACATTTTGAATCCATTACTGGCGGGGGCATCAAGGCACAGGTAAGGGGAAAGGTTGTCTTACTTGGGAGTTTAAGGTTTCTGGAGGAATCGGGAGTTAAAATATCCGATGATTTAAGAAATAAAGCCCATCAGATGCAAAATAATGCCCAGACGGTTGTAGGGCTTTCCGTTGACGGTAAAGAGGCCGGTTTGTTAGCTCTTTCTGATCTCATTAAAGAAAGCACGCCCAGGGCTGTGCAAGCATTGCATGAGATGGGCTTGAAGATTGTTCTTTTGACTGGTGATAATGCCCTTGCCGCACAAACCGTGGCCAGAAAACTAAATATTGATGAAGTCTATGCCCAGCTTTTGCCTCAAGACAAACAAAGAATGGTTGAACAATTAAAAAAACAAGGGGCCATTGTCCTAATGGCAGGGGATGGAATTAATGATGCGCCGGCGTTGAGCCAAGCTGATGTGGGCGTGGCTATGGGAACAGGTGCAGATGTTGCCATCGAAAGCGCGGGGATGACCTTAGTTAAAGGAGATTTAAATGCTTTGGTCAAAGCGCTGCATTTAAGTCGGGGAATTATGAAAAACGTCCGGCAGAATCTTTTTTTTGCTTTCATTTATAATATGCTTGGCCTGCCCATTGCCGCCGGGGTTCTTTATCCATTTTTTGGTCTATTATTAAACCCGATGATTGCTGGAACGGCCATGAGTTTTAGTTCAGTGTCTGTTATAGGGAATGCTTTAAGGTTAAAGAATTTAAAATTATAAGAGCCAGAGGTATTTATGAAGAACAAAAATCTATTATGTTCCCTGATTGTTGCATTCCTGATGCATTTTTTTAATTCCGCTTACGCGGAGGATTTGACTAAAGAAATTTCTGTTAGCAACGCCTGGGTGAGGGCTATGCCCCCTTCAGCGACCAATTCAGCAGCGTATATGATTATTACTAACAATTCATCCAAGGAAGTTGTCATCTCGTCAGTTTCGAGTGATATTGCAGGTGCGACCGAAATTCATCAGATGAGTGATACGAATGACATAATGCATATGGCCCCCATTGCCGATTTACATATTCCAGCCTATGGTAAGGTAAGATTAAAGTCAGGCGGTTTCCATATTATGTTGATCAATCTTAAAAAACCAACTAAAGAAGGAGATATTGTCCCAGTAACGCTACATTTTAAGGATGGAAACAGGGTAGAGATTGATGCTCAAGTTAAACAACAACAGGAATAAAGCGCTTGCCAAAATTATCATTGCCAATTCCTGACAAATGATTTGGATAAAGAATTACTTCAATAATGAATGAAAAGGTCGTATCAAGAAATGGTGAAAATGTTATAGAAGTCCGCTCTGACGGAGGGAGACTGCTTTTTATTAAAACAAAAAAGGGATACGAAATCAAATGCCCAAGAACAAAAAAAATTTGTCTGGTTAAATATGAGCATATGTTGGAAGATTGTTTTGAGTCGTTGGAGGTTTTAAGAGTTTGTTTTAAATCAATGGAAGATAATTTTAAACGCGTAGATAGTTTTTTTAAAAAGGGTAAATCTATAGATTCTCAGCAAGATTAACAGAGGATCATTTTTCTATCAATTTTGACATTTTTATACCCAACGCGTTGGCGATTTTTTGAAGATTTATAAGGCCAATATTCTTTTCTCCGCGTTCAATTTGTCCTATATATGCGCGGTGTAAATCAGCATCAAAAGCCAAAGCTTCCTGGGTAATGCCCTGTTTTTCGCGGTGCTGTCGGATACGTTTACCAACCTCTTTATTGATTTCAGCCAAGCAATACCTCCCAATGTTGAATTTATTGTATGGGGGTGCTGCTTATCGGTCGACTACCTATAGGTAGCATTTAGATGTATTAAGGATAAGTTCACGTTCAGAAAGGTAAATAATGAAGAAATCCATCTTTGATGAGCTCGAGATTAGATTAAAGGCGCCTATTGTGGCCTTGGAAAAAATTGTTGAGGGGAAGTCGTTACCAAAGGTATTTGCAAGGGTAGCTTTGGAAGAATTAAAAAAAGTGCAGGCTATTGTGAAAAAAACTTCAAAACTAGCACAGGCAGAAATAAAAGAAGGCTAAAAGAGTTAATTTTATCAGAAGCACATAAATTAAAACCTCTATAGGTAAAATTCTACTTAGTGGAGGTTTTTTTGTTATAATAATTTTGAGATTAAATAAGACACAAAAGAGCGGCAAAAGTGCATAGGAGTGGTAAAATAAATAAAAATGTCAATATTTTTTAATGATCAAGAAATTCGAGAATTGATCGCGGAAGAAAAGCGGGTTATTTCCGACGTTGTTGATCTTTTCTCAATGAAAAATAAAAAGGGTCATAAGGAGTCTGAGATTTCAATTCCGAGGTCGGATGGTAGCAGTTTTAAGATTATTCTCAGGCAGAATTCTAAAGACCCGCTGGATTTTTCCGCTATTTTGGCTTTCGTCCCTACGGGGAAAAAGCAAGATTTTAAGTTACGCCGGTATAACGGCAAGAATCATCAACACCGAAATCGTTTACATAAAGATAAATTTTACGACTTTCATATTCACACTGCCAGTGAAGAGTATCAACGAGCTGGTTTGAAAGAAGAATCCTTCGCGGAGGTTACAGATAGATATACGAATTTATCAGAGGCATTTGAGTGCCTGTCAAAAGATTGTAATGTTATCCTTCCCGAAGACAAGCAGTTAAAATTCTTATAGGCTCATATGGATATTAAAGAGTTAGAATCCACATTTCGTTCAAAAGTTGGCCAGCAGATTGAAGTTCTCCCTGAAGGCATTAATCGGTATAAGATTTTTACGCCATTCCAGTTTGATGATGGGGATAGTTTGTCTATTATTTTGAAGCAGGTGGGAGAGAGATGGCTTTTAACGGATGAGGCGCATACTTATATGCACTTGAGCTATGAAATTGATGTGAATTCATTAGAGAAGGGTAATAGGCAAAAAATTATAACGAGTGTTTTATCTGGCTTTGGTATCAAGGAACAAGACGGGGAGATTCATATCGAAGTTGCACAGAATGATTTAGGAGATGCTTTTTATAGTTTTGTTCAGGGACTTATACGGATTACAGATGTTACTTATCTCACCAGAGAGCGTATCCGTTCAATGTTTATGGAGGATTTTAAGACTTTTATACATGAGAATGTGCCCGTTGAACGGGTTAAATTTAATTATACTGACCCTGTATATGACGTAGAAGCAAAGTATCCAGTTGATTGCAAGATTAATGGTATAGCAAAGCCGCTTTATATTTTTGGAATAAATAATGAGGATAAGTGCAGAGATGCAACGATCTCTTTAATGTGGTTTGAGAAAAAAGGGATTGCTCACCATCCGATTGCTATTTTTGAGGATCAGGAAGAAATTAATCGTAAAGTTCTTGCGCGATTTAGTGATGTTGTTGAAAAGCAATTTTCCAGCCTGTCTGCCAATAAAGATAGAATTAAGAAATATTTATCAGAATTTGGTGTGACGTCTACTTAATAGAGTTGACAGGGGTTAACAGTGCATTGAGTTTTTCTTCTATTGTTCGCGGGCAGGGATGGCAAAGAATCCGGTTAATATTCGAGTGATTGATGTTGTGGAGGAGGTGTCGGTCTGAACAGTTTTTAGCTTTTTCAATAAAGCCAGGCGGAAGCATATCGATCATACTGAGAAGTTTGGATATTCGTTTACGATGAAAATTTAATTTGCGGGCTGCAGAAAGATACGTTTCATCCGGATGGGCTTTCATATAGGTCTTTGCTTGCAGAGCTTCTTGGATTATGTTAACTGGTTCGGGTTCAGGTGGTTTTTCAGGGAAAGGGAGGTCTAAAGAGAACATAAGTCGACCGTACCTTTTGCGATGAAATGACGTAAGTAGTTGAATTTGTTTAGGTTCGAAATCTCTTTTATTGTCGTTCAACAGACCCCATTTTCCAGACAGGACGCCACTGCGAACCAAGAATTTGGTTTCGTACAAGTGCATATAATTTAAAGAGTTATGTAAACGTCATTGGTTGACATAACTTACAAAAACGATGTCCTGTCTGAGGGGTATAATAGGACGCGAATCGAAACCCAGATTCGAATGGTAACCAATGGATCAAGAAGAGAAGAAATTCCTTATTCCTGTCGCTGCTTCTACGAACCCTAATGATGTAGGGGCTTTGGTAAGAGAAGCATTACAGAAAAATTATGCAGTAACTATTTCTTCCGGTACAGCGGGGTCAATAACAATAGCGGCTGTTGAACAGGCAAAGGAAAGAAAAGTTGCTCTAAAGGAAGTTGAAGTTAGGGTAGGACCAAGTTGGTTTGGTTTTACTATCAAATGGGGAAAATAGTCTATAGTCTGAGAAAGATAGTTTCAAAAATTAAGTACAACGAGCTAAATGCAAGAGACCCCGACAGCACATTTTATCAGCTGCATTTTTAAGACGTTAGGTGTCATATGTCCGATAATTCTTACCATAGTATTATGCAATCCTAAATTTAAAGCAAAAAGTTTGCCCCAGCGGACTTTGAAAGATAGCTGGGGTTTACTGATTGGAATTTTTGTTGCGGCGGCGTTTTTTATCTGGTTTTTAGTTGAGCTGATAAATAGAGGAATAATTTAGTTCAATTCAGGGAGGAACATCTTTATATAACGGAAGTCCCAAAAGAAGCAAGCAATTTAAACGAGACAGGAGTATGTTAATAATCATTCGTAGTAAGGTTAATTCAGGATCCCTTAAGCAAGTGGCAGAGGATTTAAAGGGATATGTCAAAGTTGTTGTGGATATTCATCGTAAAATTTTATCCGCGGGGGGAGAAAAGCATGTGGATGGGGAGCAGCTTCTTCTCAAAGATGGAAGCCGCCAGGAAAATCTTTGGGGAGCCGGTTTGGATTTAGAAACCAATGAGATGGATTTTGATTCCATGATTAACTTAAGGCCGGCACAAAATTCAAGTAGGGAAATATTAGATCAAAAGATCCGGCAGCAGGTCGAATTGATCACTCGGTCGTTATTAGAGGGTAAATAAATAATGGACGCTAAAGAATTGACCTTGAATATTGCAGTAAATTTGGGCCGTATATGTCGCTGGTCTATGGAGGGGCGCAGAGCGAGAGTAAATCAATTTTTGGTTGAGACTCAGCAATATTTAAAGGCATTGGAAGCAGCTCCGAAATCAGCTCGATTTTTACCTACCTATGAATGGTTTAAGAAAGATTTTGATTTTTTAAGTCATAATGTCCAGATGAATGCCGATTGGGCTGAATCCATGTTAACCTGGGCAAATATTTTGACCCATAGAGCTTCATTAACATAATTATGAAAACGGCTGACCAATCGCCACTTCAAGCCGCCTTGTCTTTCTGCGATGGAATTCCACAAGTAATTGAATTATTTTGAGATCGGTGTTTCGACTGGTGTACTGTCTGGCACCCCATGATTTTTATTTTCATAAACGTCTGCAATTAAACAAGTTGCAGACGTTTTGTTTTTATCACTGATTGGGCGTTAGAACTAATTTTTTCTTGAATATTATTTTAAATGTGATATATTTACATTGTACATATGGATGATCTTAAATTTGACTGGGACAAGAGCAAGGCTGTATTAAATAAAAAGAAACATGGTGTTTCTTTTGAAGAAGCCGTCACAGTTTTTTATGATGACGATGCCTAGAGTCACATGATCCAGATCATTCAGATGAGGAAGATAGATTCCTCATATTGGGTCTAAGTCTTAGGACAAAAACGTTAGTTGTTAGTCATTGTGTCAGAGAATCTGATTCAGTTATTAGGATAATTTCAGCTAGAAGGGCAACTAAGTTTGAATCTAAAATATATTGGGAGGGAAGACTATGAGAGCAGAATACGATTTTTCAAAAATGAAATTGCGGCGAAATCCTTATGCCGCTCGCTTAAAGAAGCCGGTTACTATTCGTATGGGCGCGGATATCATCAATTATTTCAAAACAATGGCTAAGGAAATGGGTGTGCCTTACCAAAATCTAATCAACTTGTATTTAAGGGATTGTGTACAGGCTCATCGTAAGATCGAATGGATAGCTCGCTAAATAGTTATTAGATAGTTGCAAAATTCATCCCGTAAGTGACCCCAGTATTTCAAGCAACATAAGCCCCTGTAACTAAGATAGTTACAGGGGCTTTGTTTTTACCCCTGATGAGACGTTAGAACCTCTGATTAAAGTTTATTGGATTTGCTTTTTCATACCCAGAGTGGTAAACTTCGCGAGTAAAGAATCTCACAGGGCTATTTATGAAAATTTTATTAATTGAAGACGATGATCAGATAGCATCGTTTATTGTTAAAGGTTTAAAGCAAGCTGGATACACCATTAATCGTGCTGATAATGGTGAGGATGG
>Ga0207074_1065_pt1 | contig 17556 bp, 17 predicted proteins | sample Alteio_BWMinHeat_66_FD_153567 | JGI IMG/M metagenome (GOLD analysis project Ga0207074, IMG submission 153567) | Enriched cells from forest soil in Barre Woods Harvard Forest LTER site, Petersham, Massachusetts, United States -... | ecosystem: Environmental > Terrestrial > Soil > Temperate forest >...
CCAGGTGGCTAAAATGAGACTGTTATAAACTTGTCTTAATTGGGAGAAATTCTTGTCTTCGTTGACTTCCTTGGTTAATTCAGGAATGACGACTTCACGGACGATCTGACTGCCTAATTGGTTAGCATTCTTGGTTTGTGTCTGATTGGACTGGATCCCCTCATGTTTCTCAAGAGACATGTAGTCCTCTTCAAGCATGACCTTTAATTTGCTATCAACCACATAGGCTGTACCGGCTTTAGCGTTCTCATACACCACTACTTTATCAGGAACTATCCAGACCTTGTTAAATGTATTAACCGGAATGTTGGTTGTACCGAATTTCTTAGCTGCTTCTTGGTAAATACGCTTCCAAAATTTCTTACCTATATCATCTTCAGGATATATCAATGAAGCTGTTATCTGCTTAAGCATGTAGTCTTCTGCCAGCAGGTCACGGCCCATTTCTGTTAATCCTGCACCTGTTTTAAGTTTCCTTCAAGATCTTGTTTCTGCTGGTTCAGTGAGGATAAATCTTTATTACCCTTATCAACTGCCTGCTGTAATTGAGTTATCTGCTTTTGTTTATCGCTCGAATCCTGCTTTGATACAGCCAAATCCTTGCTGATCCCATCTATCTTATTTTGCTTTTCACTAATGTCTTTTTGTGACTGCACACTAAGTTCATTGATTTGCTTTTCTTTATCAGCAATCCCCTTCTGCGCTATCGCTAAGCTGTTATTGATCTCCTCTATCTGCTTTGCTTTATCGGCAATGTCTTGTTGAGCTTTGCCGTACTGTCCATTTAATTCACTGATCTTTTCTTGCAGAGGCTGCTGGACTTCCTTAATTTTGCCTGGTATTGAATCTTGCACTTGTTTTAAGTTACCTTCAAGATCTTGCTTTTGCTGAGCCAACGATGACAAATCTTTATTACCCTTATCGATTGCCTGTTGTAATTGAGTTATCTGCTTTTGTTTATCACTGCTGTCATTCTTTGCCGCAGCTAAATCTTTACTGATCTCATCAATCTGCTTTGCTTTATCGGCTATGTCTTGTTGGGCTTTGCTGTACTGTCCGTTTAATTCACTTATCTTTTCCTGCAGCGGCTGTTGGATTTCTTTGATCTTGCCAGGGATGGAATCCTGCGTTTGTTTTAAACTGTCTGCCAACTGCTGCTTCTGCTGGGCCAACGACGACAAATCTTTATTACCCTTATCTATCTCTTGCTGCAGCTGTCCTATTTGCTTTTGCTTATCACCGCTATCATTCTTTGCCGCAGCTAAATCTTTACTGATTTCATCAATCTGCTTTGTTTTATCGGCAATGTCTTGTTGAGCTTTACCATACTGTCCGTTTAATTGGTTAATCTCTTGTTCCAATGGCTGCTGGGCTTCTTTGATCTTGCCTGGTATCGAATCCTGCACCTGTTTTAAGTTTCCTTCAAGATCTTGTTTTTGTTGAGCTAGTGACGATAAACCTTTATTAGCCTCATCAATTTCTTGTTGCAATTGCTCTACTTGCTTTTGCTTATCACTATAGTCGCTTTCAGACAAGGATAGTTTATTGTTGATTTCTTCAATCTTCTTGGTCAAGTCATTGATTTTTTGTTCAAGGGGTCTTTTAGCCTCAGCAATCTGCCCAGGAAGAGAGTCCAGTGTTTGCTTTAAACTGCCCGCCAACTTTAGTTTTTGCTGATTCAGTGAGGATAGGTCTTCATTACCCTTTTCAATGGCGTGCTGCAATTGCTCTATCAGCTTTGCTTTATCGGCTATATCTTGTTGGGCTTTGCTGTATTGTCCGCTTAAATCACTGATCTTTTCCTGCAGAGGCTGCTGGATTTCTTTAATCTTGCCAGGGATGGAATCCTGCGTTTGTTTTAAACTGTCTGCCAACTGCTGCTTCTGCTGAGTCAACGACGATAAATCTTTATTCCCCTTATCTATCTCTTGCTGCAGCTGTCCTATTCGCTTTTGCTTATCGCTGCTGTCATTCTTTGCTGTGGCTAAATCTTTACTGATCTCATCTATCTTATTTTGCTTTTCACTAATGTCCTTTTGTGACTGCGCGCTCAATTCATTGATTTGCTTTTCTTTATCAGTAATCCCCTTCTGCGCCATCGCTAAGCTGTTATTGATTCCCTCTATCTGCTTTGCTTTATCAGCAATGTCTTGTTGGGCTTTGCCATACTGTCCGTTTAATTCACTGATCTTTTCTTGCAGAGGCTGTTGGATTTCTTTGATCTTGCCTGGTATCGAATCCTGCACCTGTTTTAAATTTCCTTCAAGACCTTGCTTCTGTTGTGCTAACGATGATAAATCTTTATTAGCCTTATCAATTTCTTGTTGCAATCGCTCTACTTGCTTTTGCTTATTACTCGTATCTTGTTGTGATTCAGATAAACTCCTACTGATCTTTTCAATTTGTCCTTGCTTATCACTAATCTCTTGCCGTGACTGGACACTTAATTCATTAATTTGCTTTGCTTTATCGGCTATGTCTTGTTGGGCTTTGCTGTATTGTCCGCTTAATTCATTGATCTTTTCCTGTAAAGGCTGCTGGGCTTCTTTGATCTTGCCTGGGATGGAATCTTGTGTTTGTTTTAAACTGTCTGCCAACTGCTGCTTCTGCTGAGCCAAGGATGCTAAATCTTTGCTAACCTCATCAATATGCTTTGCTTTATCAGCTATGTCCTTTTGTGCATTGGTATAATTTGCTTTAAGATCGCTTATTTGTTTCTCGTTACTAGCATTCTCATTTTGTAATTTATTATATAGAGCGTTCTCCTCATCGAGCTTCTCTTCTAAAGGCTGCTTTACTTCATTAATTTTAACTGGAATGGAGTCTTGCATTTGCTTTAGGCTATCCGCTAATTGTTGTTTTTGCTGATTCAGCGATAACAGATCTCTATTAGCCTTATCAATCCCTTGCTGTAACTGCCCTATCTGCTTTTGCTTATCATTCGAATCCTGCTTTGATACAGCCAAATCCTTGCTGATCCCATCTATCTTATTTTGCTTATCCCTGATCTCTTGCTGGGACTGGACACTTAATTCATTGATTTGCTTTTCTTTATCAGCAATCCCCTTCTGCGCTACCGCTAAGCTGTTATTGATTCCCTCTATCTGCTTTGCTTTATCAGCAATATCTTGTTGGGCTTTACCGTACTGTCCGTTTAATTCACTGATGTTTTCCTGCAAAGGCTGCTGGGCTTCTTTAATCTTGCCTGGTATCGAATCCTGTACTTGTTTTAAGTTCCCTTCAAGATCTTGCTTCTGCTGGCTCAGTGAGGATAAATCTTTATTACCTTTGTCAATTGCCTGTTGTAATTGACTTATCTGCTTTTGTTTATCACTCGTGTCTTGTTGTGACTCAGTTAGACTCTTATTGATTGCATCTATCTGCTTTGCTTTATCGGCTATATCCTGTTGGGCTTTACCGTACTGTCCGTTTAATTCACTGATCTTTTCTTGCAATGGCTGTTGAGCTTCTTTGATCTTGCCTGGGATGGAGTCCTGCAGCTGTTCTATCTGCTTTGCTTTATCAGCTATGTCCTTTTGTGCATTGGTGTCATTTGCTTTAAGCGATTCAAGCTGGCTTTGCAACAAAGCATTTTGATCCTCTAATTTTGATTTCTCCCCTTGAAAATGTTCTTCCAATATTTTCTTGGCTACAGGCTGAAAATCGCCAGAAACTAATTGATAATCATCTTCTTCGAGTTTTGCATTCTTACGGGTCAAATCCTGAACAGCAATCTTACGTTCTTCTAATTTTTTTTGAAGATCAATTATTTGATTTTGAAGCCCCTCGACAGTGGTTTGCGTGCCTTGTGCCCAACTGAAAGGTGGAACACAAATAAAGCCAATGACCCCAATTAAAATAAATCGACAAAAAATATTCATCTTAATTATTTTCATCAATCAATTTCCGCATATTGTCTAAATGAATTTTTAATTGGTCTAAAATTTGTTTATCAGCTGCTTGTTTCGCCTGAACAGATTCTTCACCGTTTGCCTGATTCTCAGCGGCCAATTCATTCAATTTTGCTTTTGATTCTTCATTTGACTGTTCTAAACGTTTAATTTCTTCTTTGGCAAGACTAAGAGCATCCTCTAATTTTTTAACCTGCAATTGTGAAAGTTTTACCGTATTGTCAGTTTCAGAAACATTCGCCGCCGAATTATCAACCTTTTCTTGGGTTTGATTGACTTTAACCACCTCATTGCCCACCGCCATACGCTGAAAATCATTTAAGTTTGTTTGAAAACCTTCTGCTTTGGAGGGCCCTAATTTGGTTAAAATAGCGGATGACTCCAAAACCTGCAAATAGAGAAATTCATCCGTGTTTAAAGAGACCTTTACGATATCCCCTTGGTTTAATACACGGTTCCCTAAATCCGTAAAAGCAATTTGGTAATTTTGATTGATATTAATGATTTGCCCGCTATCTTCGGCAAAAATTTTTCCGCAAGAAAACAACAAAAAGAAAATCAGGACGAATTGGGAGAAATTCTTAATAATTTTAGAGTTAACCATAGAATTTTCTTTTTATTTTATCAAAAATACTGATTTAAATGAAAAGTATCTAAATTATTTTGCTGATTTATTAAAATCCTTCAAAAACTGATATAATCATTTTGTTACTAAGCAAAGGAGGATTTAAAATGGCTCAGAAGCCAAATAAATTTTTGCAATTGCTCTCAGGATATTTAACGGGATTAGTGATTGTCGCAGTGATTCTTGTCGTGAGGTATTGGCTCAAACATCATTAATACTTTTGAAATTCGTAGGTCACAAAAAAACTGTCATTGGTAACACGTGACACCTGGGCTTCCATATCTTTATTGCCCTTGGAGTCAATAAGCACAACATTCCCACGGGCATGGGACAGAAAACCTGATTGCATATCCTTGAGTGTCGCTAAAAAGTAACCTTCCGCGATCTTAGGGACAATGATCTCCCATCTTCCCGTAGTGTAATTAATACTATTAAGTTCATTAATCAATGATCTCATGGCCTTTGAAGGGCCAAGTCCTTTGAGAATGATTTCCGCTGAATCCTTCACCATGCCTTGAGTCGGGGTAAACCATACCATGGCATCATACCGGCGCTGATAATACACCGCGATATCCCGGGAAACTTTCTCACCGACAATGACCACCCGGCGGTCCTGGCTATAACCCAAATTGCCGCTGACCCCGGGACCGGTAACACAACCACCAAACATCAAAGAACTTAAGATTGATAAATAAAATACCTGAGTTAATTTCATAAAAATATCTTGCTTTCGAATCAGGGCCTCATAAAATAAAGACTAGGAGGTACTTATGCCTTACAATGAAAATGATTTCTTCAATAAAATCAAGCAATGGGACAATCGCGCTGCCCAATGGATGGGGCGTCATTTTTATATCATATTATTTGAAGTCATTTTGGTTATTATCTTCCTATTTACTTTTGTTAATGCCTTAAAAATCCTTACTACCAGTTTCGATGTCCAAAAGAAAAGCGTTACTGATCAATTATTGCTGACGCAATCCTACAATTCTATATTGATTGTCATGCTTCTGATATTAATTGCCCTTGGGTTACTCAATGTCATTAATAGCAACTCCCGACTTCGCTCTGTCCTCAAAAACATTGAATTTAATTTAAGCAAACGCCGCAACGACCATAAACCGCAGGAAAAAGACTCGTAAATCTTAAAAATACTCCTGGCATAATTCTTTGACGCTATTGACGATTTTATCCTTGAGGTTCAACGGCGTTTTGATACCGATTTTCTCTTCTTTCTTTTTCAAATAATGCATCCTGCCCAAACCGATACTGGCCGCGTACACGGCCGAATTATTCAAACCTGGGGTAGCTGCCCCCATGCGCACCGGCGTATTGATGCGTTCCTCTATACGTTCAATAGCCCCAGGCAATAAAGAACCCCCGCCCACCATCACAATTCCTTTATTCAATTGATGATACAAATGCGATCCTTTAATGATCGTTTCCAGATGGGTTAAAAAATTCTCAATTTCCCAATTGACCGCTTCGCACACTGACTCCCTACTGATCGGAATATAACCTTTGTCACGCTTGACTAAAATCTCGCCGGAAATTTCTTTAGGCTGGTTTTGGCTTGCCACGGCATGTGTTTTTTTAATTTCTTCAGCCATATCGATCGTCAGGCTCAAGCGCTCGGCAATGCTCTGGGTCACGTAGTTGCCTCCCCAGGGAATAAATTGAACATCCCCCACAATGCCATTCTTGAAAAAAATCACGGAAGTGATATTGGCACCGATATCAACCAATGCGCAGCCGAGCGTTTTATCATCTTTATCAATAGCCACATCACTAGCTGCGAATCCGCTAAACGCAACGCTGGAAACTTCAAATCCAGCTTGGTGCACGGCCTTTGTCAAATTGCGCACACGCAGGCTATTGGCCGTTAATAACAAAAGACTTGTCTCAATTTTTCGTCCGATCAGTCCCGCAGGGTTGATCGAAGTATTAATATCATCAATTTTATACCATTGTGGAAAATCATGGATGATCTCCTCATCCAAATTGATCCCCAGCAGTTTTGCCTGGGCTTCCACCTTACGCAAATCAAATTTGGAGATCACCTTAGTCCCGCTGTCAATCAAAGGAATAAGCGCCGAAGTCCGTCGGGTGGTTAAAAAACTGCCGCTGATCCCTAATTGCACGGCATGGATTTTAATACCGGTCTTTTGCATCACTCCTTGCACCGTGCGCTGGATACATTCAGCAAGATCTGTGATATCACTGATCGAGGCTTCTTTAAAACCAGCTGCCCGGGTTTCATATACACCCAGTAAGTCCAAGTTATCCTCGTCTTTGGCACAGACAATACTGGCTTTCATGGTATGCGTGCCTAAATCCAGACCGCAAAAATACTGTAATTGTGCCATTTTTTTAAACATCATTTTTCCTTGGTATCTTCAATGTTGTTGGCTATCACGGGCTCTTTAAACCTTAGATCAATGTACTTCACTTGGTTCAAGTTAATTTTATTGGCGGAAATCAACATCTGCAATAAATCTATCTTATCCTGTGTATCGTCCTGGTCAAGGATGACATGCATATTTTCACCAACAAGCAAATCAATCTTGGAAAGATTACCCGCCTGCACGGCGTGAATACGCCATCGTTTTAAATCAGGGGAAACCTTAAAACCATTAAGTATGTCCACTACCTTATTCAATTCTGGGCCATGGACATGTCCTCCTAAAAACAACCAGTCGCGTTCAAGGGGAATGCCGTACACCTGCGGCAATGGCATGGGCTGAAGGGTGTAATATAAAGCCACTCCTTCCGCGTCCAGGATCAGATATTTTTTCCTAAAATAAATCTGCATCAAGGGTTCCCGTTTTTTGGCCAGGATCAGGATGCGGTCCGGCAATTGACGCACCACTCTTAGTTGAGCAATATAGGGATACCGCTCGGCAATTTGACGGTCAATTTTCCTGATATCAATCTTAAAAATATTTGTCCCCTTTAGGTCCTTCAAAGAGCGCAGGTCGATAAACTGGATTGAGCGGTCTATCATCACATCCTTGACTTCAAACAGGGGAGAACTCGTCAAATATTCGACGGCATCGACGTAGCCTGTAAAAAAGACAAACCCAATGAATAAAAAAACAATGACGCGGATTACTGCGATCCTGGAGATATTAACGCTGGATTTTTTTGCCAAGATTCCCTGTTCCTTGCTAGTCGTTAGGTTATTTCAAATTCAGAGCTAAATTCAATAATTTTTCGCACACCTGCACAAAACTATATCCCGCTTCACGGGCTGCTTTGGGAAAAAGGCTCGTCCCTGTAAATCCGGGGATGGTATTGACCTCCAGGATAAAAGGCTGTTGATTATCATCAACACGCAAATCCACCCTTGCAAATCCCTCACAACCTAAAACTTCTGAGGCTTTTAACGACAATTCTTTTATCTTACGGGTCAAATTCTCAGGCATTGCTGCCGGGCATATGTATTCGGTCGCCCCTTTTTGATATTTAGCGCTGAAACTAAAGAAATTAGATTTAGGGCAAATTTCAACTAAAGGCAAGGCTTCACGGTCAAAGATCCCAGCCGTAAATTCACGGCCCTTGATATATTCCTCGACTATAATCTGAGGGCCATAACTTAAGGCGTTTTTAAAAGCAGGCTCCCATTCCGAAGGGTGGCGCACAATATGCACTCCGATACTGGAACCTTCACAGGCGGGTTTGACTACCAGAGGCGTTGATTTGATCTGTGCCCAAGCAGTTTTAAAATCTAAATTGCCTGCGTTAGTGATGCAATAATGCGCCGGCACCGGTAAGCCGGCTGATTCCAAAGCCTTTTGGGTCAAAATTTTGTTGAAAGCCATTTGACTGGCTTTGACACCCGAGCCAGTATATGGAATATCCAATTTTTCTAAAATACCCTGAATGACTCCATCCTCTCCCAGACGGCCATGCAAGGCTATAAAAGCAACGTCCAAAGGGATTTCTTGAATTTGCCGGATAATTCCTGCAGTATCATCTGTTGTTATATCCAAAGGCAAAACACGGTGGCCTTCCTGAGATAAGGCTTCAGCCACTGCCTGGCCGGAACGTAGTGAAATTTCCCGCTCCGAGGAGTAGCCCCCCATTAACACACCAATTGTCCCATAGGTCTGACGGTTCATGAAACCTTTTGAAAATTCAAAATTTTAACCAATTCATCTGAAAGATGGTAAATATCACCGGCCCCTAAAAAAATCACCATGTCACCGGCTTGAAGATATTCCTGCAGATATTTCAAAATATCTTCTTTTTTTAAAAATATGACCTTGGACCCTAACTTTTTTTGTAATTTCTCAAACAATACCTTGACCCCTACCCCTTCACTTATTCTTTCGCTGGCCTCATAGATATCTGTCAAAATTAATTCATCAGTCAAACTTAAATGTTCAACAAATTCATTCAACAGAAATTTGGTCCTGGAATACCGGTGAGGTTGAAATACGGTGATGAGCCTTTGGGGCGCAAATAAACGCGCGGCATTAAGGGTCGCATGGATTTCAGTAGGATGATGGCCATAATCATCAATCACCATCACATCATTCACCCGTCCCTTAAATTGGAAACGGCGCTTGACTCCGGTAAAATTTTTAAGTGTCTTATGCATGACTTCATAAGAAATACCTAACTGTAACCCTAAGCTAATGCAGGCCAAGGCATTTAAAACGTTATGCTTACCTGGGACGTTGAGTTCAAACTCCCCAAGTTTGCCTTTCTGGGTATAGCAGGTAAAAGAGGATTGAAATCCATTACTTTTGACGTCAATGGCATACACATCTTGATTTTCACCCAAGCCGTAGGTGACTGGCTTGATTTTCTGTTGACGCACTAACTCAATTAACTTCTTATCCTCTCCGCAAACAATCAAACGGCCGTTGCTGTGAGTACAGGTGATAAACTTGGAATACGCCTGGCTGATGCCTTCCCAATTTTTATAAAAATCCACGTGCTCAAAATCAATATTCGTAATGATAGAGTAATGCGGACGAAAATAAAGGAAGGTCCCGTCACTTTCATCAACTTCAGCCACAAAATATTTACCTTCCCCTAAATTAGCATTATACGCTGCCGGGCCGTTGATAATACCACCGATGGCAGTGGTGGGTTTGAGGCCTGCGTTAATCAAAAGGCTTGAAACCATTGATGTCGTTGTTGTTTTACCATGCGCGCCGGCAATCGTAATGCCCACTTGGCTGTTGACCAGTTGGGCCAATACTTCTGCACGGCGTAATACTGGAATATTTCGGCTTTCTGCTTCAATGAGTTCGGGGTTATTGATCCGGACAGCAGAAGAATAGACCACATAATCGGTATTCTTAATGACATTGCTAGTTCTGTGATCAATATAGATACAAGCACCCCTAGCGCTCAGGCCTCTGCATATTTCATTGTTTTTCAAATCTGAACCGCTCACTTTATGCCCTTGGTCCAAAAGCAGAGAAGCTAATGTCCCCATACCAATACCGCCAATACCGATCAAATGATAATGTTTGCCCATAGTTTTATCCTTGCAAAAAGCCCACCCACGACTGATTAAGATCGTCGATAGTCTTGAATCTTAAATAAACTTTATGAAGAGCGTCCTCAAAAGGGGTATTATTTTTAATTTCATTGCAAAAAAAATAAAACTCCTGCTCGCCCAATTCAGTGACCATATAATAAACAGCACTGGCGGATTCAGTATAAAACAAATCCACCACTTGGTCTTTGGTATTCTTATATAATCGCATACCTGAGAGTTGTGATAAAGGAATAAATTGGCCATTTTTAATTGCGTCTTTAACGATCTCATTAGACCCTAATCGCTTGGCCTTTTCCTGATAAATAGCTACTCCTTCTTCAAACCATAAAGGAATGTTGGCAGTAAACCCGATGTAATCCCTAAAAATAATATGCCCCAACTCATGAGGCAAGAGGCTATCAAAAAATCCGGATGCATCAGGATATAATTTTATCGTCTTGGCCTGCGCGAAAGCCACTCCGTGCGACCAACCCGCCTGGCCGCCATTTTTAACAAAATCATCCCTATTACTGTAGATATAAACCTTGATCTGCCTTCCCCCGCCCCAACTTGGACTATTGGTGATCCCCAGATTATCTGTAACCCGCCTTAATTCATCTTCGGAGGTATCCATCGTCGTCTGGACAAAATCGTCAGGAACATCCGCGCGATAATAAATAACAAAATCCTGTCCCTTCATCTGCTGCCAGGTGTTCTGAACGTCATCAGCAAATAATTGGGGACAGCGCCATATTATTAAGCAAAACGCCATTGTAAAAAAAAATAATAGGGCGCTGTCCCCAATTATTCATAATCCCTCCGCCACTAAAGCCAGCTGCAAGGCCGCGTCTGTTTGAAATAAGCCTTGTGTTCTCTTTTTGATATCTTCTTTTGAAAAATTTGAAGATAACATTCTGGTCACGGCTTCGTGCAGGGAAGATTTAGTCAAATCTTTCTGTTCAATGATAATGGCAGCACCTTTGTTAGCCAAGAGTTCTGCATTATATTTTTGATGATTGCCTGCAAAAGGATATGGGACCAAAACAGCTGCCAGGCCCAAAAGGCCAAGTTCACTAATCGTCGCAGCGCCCGCACGGGCAATGATAATATCTGCCGCGGCATAAGCCTGACTGATATTATTGATAAAGGCAAGTGCTTTAACGGGTAAACCCTCCTTTTGGTAACGGGCTTCATACAACGGGAAATCTTTTTTGCCGGTCATATGTATCGCCTGAAAACCGGAATGCGACAAGTCTTTCATTAATTCAAAAAATATTTCATTGAGCTTCTGACTGCCCTGGCTACCGCCGATCAGTACAATCGTTTTTTTATTTTTATCAAGACCAAAAGCAGCCAATCCCTCCGACCTTGAAGGTACAGCGCTGTGATGACACGGACAGCCGGTCCACACCACCTTGGATGGATTAAGGTATTGACGGCTGCCTTCAAAGCTGATGGCTACTTTTTTAACTATTTTAGAAAGCAAAGCGTTGGCCTTGCCAGGGACCACATTTTGCTCATGGATTAAGACGGGGCATCGCATCAGGGATCCGGCCATGACCACTGGAAAAGCCCCATAGCCGCCGAAACCGATAATTTTATCAGGCGCACATTTCTGTACGACACCAAAAGAGCGAAACACTGCCTGAGACATAATCTTGCCAAAGCTAAGCCATCCTAAAAATGACCGGTCATTAAGGCCCTGGGCTGCAAGAGAAAAAACAGGAAAATCTAAAGCTTTTATCTTTTCTTCTGCCAAACCCAAAACACCGGCAAAACTGACATGATGGCCCCTGACCCTCAAGGCCTTGGCCGTCTCAATGGCCGGAAAAATATGCCCACCTGTTCCACCGGTGGCGATAAGAATTTTCATCAATATTCCTGTGTTTTTGAGATATTCAACAGCAAGGCAATGGCCATCAAATGAAAAATCAATGCTGACCCACCGTAACTGATAAACGGCAATGGCAAACCCTTCGTTGGAAAGGCACCAATACTCACCCCTACATTGACCACCGCCTGCAAACCTAACATCATGACAATGCCCATGCCTAAAAAATATCCGAAGGCGTCATTGGTCTGCCTTACAATACGCGTCCCTTGCCAAATAAAAAGGCTAAAGAGCACAATAATGCTCAGTGTTCCGACCAGGCCTAATTCCTCACCAATAATCGAAAGGATAAAATCCGTATGCGCCGCTGGCAGATAAAAGAGTTTTGCTTGGCTGTGCCCAAGACCCATCCCAAAAATACCGCCGGAACCAAGCGCAATTTGTGATTGAGTCAATTGAAAGCCGATACCCTGACTGTCTTGCCAGGGGTCTAAAAAAGCAATGATCCGCGCCATGCGATAGGGTTCTTTGGCAATTAAATATACCACCAATGGTACTGCGGAACAAAAAATAAGCGCCAAGTGCCAGAGCCTCGCACCGCCTAATAACAACATCGTCAATGTCACCACTGCTATTTCAACGGTGGTGCCTAAATCCGGCTGTTTAACGGTTAAGGCACACAAAACACCCATAACTAAAAGAGGAGGTAAAAAACCTTTTCTAAAGCTCTTGATGATCTGCTGTTTGCGCGCTAAAAAATCCGCGGTATAGATAATCATGGCAAGTTTGGCTAATTCAGAGGGTTGAAAGTGAAAGACTCCAAGCTTAAACCACCGGCGAGCCCCGTAACTTTCAGAACCGATATGGGGGATTAGGACCAACAATAATAGGACCGCGCAGATCCCAATTAACATACGCGCATGCGGCTGGATCTGGCGATAATCCATGCGTAAAATAAAAAATGAAACCGCTAATCCCAAGATTAAAAAAAACATGTGACGTTTAAGATAATATAAGCTGTCGCCATACGTCTGCAGGGCATTAACGCAGCTGGCAGAGTAGATCATCACAATGCCTACGCAAATCAAGGTCATGACAGTAATTGTTAAATTAATCCGTAATTGGCGCATATTATTTTAAATTATTAACAATTTCTTTAAAACACCGTCCCCGGTCTTCGTAATCTTTAAACATATCAAAACTGGCGGTCATCGGTGAAAGCAGGACGCATTCACCTGGTTTTGCAATCCTGCGTGCAGCGTTTATTGCTTCTTCAAAAGAAGTGAAGGTATCCACTGTCACAACATCACCAAAGGTTGATCTGATGATTTCACGTATCTCACCTATGGCAATCATATATTTAACTTTCTTGGCTACTAAAGATCTTAATGGCGAATAATCCAATTTCTTGTCTGACCCGCCGCAAATCATCACCAAAGGTTTAAGCGATCGTTCCAACGCCCATTGACCGGCTTTCTCTGTCGTCGATTTAGAGTCATTGATAAAATCCACTCCCCCTAAATCGCGCACGAACTCCAGGCGATGCTCCACTCCTTTGAATTCTGAAAATACCTTTAAACAAATATCTTCCTTAATACCTAAAGCATTCGCCGCTTGCATCGCCGCCAGATAATTAGGATTATCTACTCCCGCCAGCTTATCAGGTGTGTTAAAAAAAAGAATCTTAGCTTTCAATCGCTTTGCCAGCTTTCTATGCTCAGTATCCAGGAAATTAAGCACAGCAAAATCATTTTTATCCTGATTAGCAAAAATCTTGCACTTGGCTTGAAAATATTCTTCCAAATCTTTATGCCTGTCTAAATGGTTCTGGCTGAAATTCGTCCACACCGCCACATGCGGCTTAAAATGAATCGTGCTCTCCAACTGAAAGGAACTGATTTCCAAAACAACCGTATCTGTAGGTTTTAAATCCAGCACATGCTTGGAAAATGGAGAACCGATATTCCCGCATAAACAGACCTTGCGGCCAGCACGCTTGATAATTTCCGCGATCACCGTTGATGTCGTAGTTTTCCCGTTGCTGCCCGTGACGGCGACCACCGGGCAAGGGCATAAACGAAAAGCAAATTCCACCTCACCCATGACTTCAATACCGCGCTCTTGGGCCCACTTGACTGGCAACGCATCTAACCGAACACCCGGACTCAAAACAACATAATCACTATCTTCAATAAACCCCTGAGTATGCCCTCCAGCTTCAATGATCACACCATCTATCTTCTCAAGTGCCTTGCTCTCAGAAATCTTAGCAATCCCACCCAAACGCAACACCGCATCCGCCACCGCAATCCCACTCCTCGCCGCCCCGATGATAGTTACCTTCTTGTTTTTGAGTTCAAACATAAATCATACTTGCAGCTTTAAGGTGCTGCCTTATTACAATTAGGGATATCAAGGCTAGCTGTGTTGACCACACCGCCATCGCCATCTGGCAATGCTGGTGCAGAAATGACCCAAACATTAATAATTTGTCCGACCTTGTATTCATTAGCCTTATTTTCATTTATATGTACGGTGACCATATCCCCCTCTTTAGCTAGAGGGAACTCACCAAACCTACAACTTCCATAAATTTTTCTTAATTTCAAATAAAGGATGGATTTCTCAATTTTATCGACACTAGCTTTCCAGTTTACGCCACGAGGCTCCCCCTGATTTCCATCGGGACTATTATTGGAAATAGGGGCGTCTGCAAAGCTCAACGATGGGATCATTAAGATAAAAAATAAAAATACTATTTTTATTGCGCTCATTCAGATGTTCTCATATTTTACCGAATTTTCAACGTTGTAATCGTCAACATCGCCAGGATAATGGCCAGGATCCAGAAGCGAACGATGATTTTATTTTCATTCCAGCCGGACAATTGCAAATGATGATGGAAAGGAGACATTTTAAAAATGCGTTTTCCCGTGAGTTTAAAAGAAAACACCTGCAAGATCACAGAACCTGCTTCAATCACAAATACTCCTCCTAAAACCACCAGCCATAATTCCTTTTTAATCAATACTGCAATCATCCCCAAAGAGCCACCCAAGGCCAAGGAACCAACATCACCCATAAAAACAGTCGCCGGGTAGCAATTAAACCATAAAAACCCAAGACTTGCTCCGGTCATGGCAGCACAAAAAACAGTCAATTCTCCGGCACCCGGCACATAAGGAATGTACAAATATTCACTCATCTCGACGTTTCCCGTCACATAACTTAAAATCGCCATGGTAAAAGCAACCATCAGGGTGGTACCAATGGCTAAACCATCAAGACCATCAGTCAGATTGACCGCATTGCAAGAACCCACCACCACTAAAACAACCCAGAAAACAAAAAAGGGCCCCAGATTAACAATTAAATTTTTAAAGAACGGCACATCCAGATTAGTCGTAATAAACGGATACAAATACACAAAAACTCCGACGATAAAAGCGATCAAGACCTGCCAAAAAGATTTGGCCTTGGCAGACATTCCCCGATGTGGTCCAATCCCTTTTAATTTAACATAATCATCAATCCCCCCCAGCACCGCAAAAGACAGGCAGACCCAGGAAGTCATGATCACAAACATATTCGACCAATTCCCCCATAAGGCGACCGACAACAAGATACTGCCAACGATAAAAACTCCCCCCATAGTAGGGGTGCCTTCTTTTTTGACCTGGAACTGGTCCAGGCCAGGGGCATCGTGGCGTTTGGCTGATTCACGGATTCGGCGCTGTTTAGTTAAATTTATAAATATGGGCCCTAATATCATGCACAACAAAAAAGCAGTGACCGCTGCCATGCCGGCACGAAAAGTGATATATCGAAAAATATTAAAATGTGTGGAATTAGAATAATACTGCGATAAAAAATAAAACATTAAATTTATCCTGACCCTTTAGGTGACGCCAATAAAAATTCAGCCACTTGTTCCATGCGCATGCGCCTGGAACCTTTAATTAAAACCGCATCCCCGTTATAAAAAACCTTTGCTAAACATTTTTGCGCGGACTCTACATCTCTGCAAGCAAATACCTGCATTTTTTTTCTGCGGTGCTTAAGATCAGCAGCCATCAGCCGGGCTAGTTGGCCTACTGTAATTAAGACGTCTACACCTGTTGCTCCTATGACATGGCCCATGGCCTGATGCAAAGCCCTGGACCTGTTTCCTAACTCAAGCATATCAGCAGCAACAAAAATCCTCTTGCTCCTGGTTTCAATGGACTGCAGAGTTTGCAGAGCTGATCTCATTGAGACCGGGTTAGCATTATAGGTATCATTAATTAGCCATCCTTGACCCAAACGGACAATTTGCCCGCGGCCCTGTGGAAATTCAAAAGATTTGAGCGCTTGGACAATACCTTTGACCGGTACTTTAAATAAAACACCGCAGCTGAACGCTGCTAGAGCATTATAAACATTATTCACACCGCATGAATTCAATTCCACAATTCCCCCACCCACTTGAAAATTCAAATACCGTCCGGAATGAATATGAATATCAGAAGCTCGCCAACGAGCCTTGGACTTTATGCCATAAGTAATTGTTTTAAAAAACATTTTTCTTTTTGATCTGCCCTGATAAGAATTTATCATCAGCATTAATGATAACTGTGCCTTGGGCGCCCATAAAAGAAGTCAGGGCCCATTTCTCCTTGAGAACACCGCTAACGGTTTTTAATTTTTCTAAATGCGACTCGCCGATATTAGTAAAGACAGCCACGTTAGGCCGCGCCACATCAGCCAGCCAGACAATGTCCTTGGGCTGATTAGTACCGCACTCTAAAACAACTATTTTGTGCCCCTCTTTTAACTTAAGCAAGGTCAAAGGAACGCCGATATGATTATTTTGGGTGCCTTCATTTTTTAGGACCTTATATTTACGGCTCAAAACTAAAGCGATCATTTCCTTGGTCGTGGTCTTGCCCGCAGATCCGGTTAAAGCAATGACCGGTATTTTAAAACGTAAACGATGAAAACGCGCAATATCTCCCAAGGCCCGTGTCGTATCCTTGACACGGATGATACTGACTTTAGGGTCATTTACTTCGACGGGTTTATGGACGATCACAACCCGTATACCCTTACTCAAAACACTGTCAATAAAATCATGCCCATCAAAGACCTCACCTTTAACCGCGATGAACAATTCCCCTTTTTTAACGGTCCGTGAATCAATGCAAACACTGCGCACTTCTCCCTTGGCAGGCCCCTGCACCAAGGTCCCTTGAACAGCTTCTATGATTTGGGTTATTGTAAACATTCTTTCACAATTTCACGTTCATTAAAAGTAATCGTGCGGTCTTTCAAAACTTGATAATCCTCATGCCCTTTTCCGGCGATTAAAACGATCTGATTTTTCTTGGCTAATTTAAGCGCACGGTCTATCGCCTCCTTGCGGTCCACACAGGTCTCATAATTTCTTTTTGTAAAACCGGCGATGATTTCATCAATAATGGCTTGAGGATCTTCACTGCGGGAATTGTCAGTGGTAACGATGGAGTAATCTGCTAGCTCGCAGGCAGCCCTTGCCATTTTAGGCCGTTTGGTACGGTCTCGGTCCCCGCCGCATCCAAAAACTAAAATAATTTTCTCCGGACTCACAGTCCTTAATGCTTTTAACACATTAACGAGCCCGTCCTCGGTATGCGCATAATCAATGAATATAAAAAAACCATTATCATTCTCAACC
>Ga0207074_1068_pt1 | contig 17153 bp, 10 predicted proteins | sample Alteio_BWMinHeat_66_FD_153567 | JGI IMG/M metagenome (GOLD analysis project Ga0207074, IMG submission 153567) | Enriched cells from forest soil in Barre Woods Harvard Forest LTER site, Petersham, Massachusetts, United States -... | ecosystem: Environmental > Terrestrial > Soil > Temperate forest >...
TCTCAGATTAAATTTTTTCTTCAGTAAAGGAACCTCCCCTGAAGCAACATGGATAGACTCTAGCACCTCATTTAAAAAGCGCAGCAACTCATGACTCGCTTCGACTAAATTCTTTGCAAAGCTTTGAAGCTTCTCGGGATCGGTTTCGCTTTTTAATAATTCTGAAAGGCCGATGATCCCACTTAAGGGCGTTCGAATATCATGACGCATATTTTCTAAAAACTGATTTTTGGCTTGATTGGCCGCTTCTGCCTTGCCTTTTTCTACCCGTAATGCTTCTTCCGCTTTTTTTCTGGCTGTAATATCGATGGAAATCCCCAACATGCCAATAATGTCCCCAATCTTATTACGCAAAGGAGCTTTGCTGGAAAGAAATATTAATTCCGTGCCATCGGGTAAGACCGCAGGCTCTTCCAGCACAAGGGTTTTACCGGTTTGGATCACCTCTTGATTGATCTTGTCTAACGCCTCGGGCAACACCCCTGCATTAAAATTCCAGGGTAAATCACAATTCCTTTTATGAAGAATGTCTTTTCTGGAAGGAAGTCCCGCGGACTTGGCTTGATTGTCGTTACATCCTAAATAAAACCCTTCTGGATTAACCCAATAGACATGGCCCGGCATTAAGGCAATAATATTTTCTAAGAGTTCAACTCGTTCTGATAGAGGTTCCGTGTGCGAGATAGAAGCATTACGGTAATAAAATAGTAAGAAAACCACCGTACCACAGGTCAAGATGCTTAGTGAATATCCCATAATTAAAATGGCGTCGCTCTGGATAAATCCATGGATCACCATCATGAGCTGAATGCCTAAAAATCCTAAAAAAGTAATAACGGAAATGCCTTCAGTTGATTTCGTTTTAAGAATACGACGCGCTTGAGGAATGAATAATCCGGCATTGATAAATAAAGCAATCCCAACTACCCATTCCAGGATATCTGTTAAGTATTCCATTAAACTTCTCCTCTGGTTTTGATCTCGTGAAAATTTTGAGGTCTGAATTGTTTTCGATTTTTAAACTTGACGCTAACTGCATATAGGAGTTCCGGATACAAGGGTTGGACAAATCGTTCAAAGGTTGCTTGCAGAGCCAAGCTTCGTCTATTGGGATACACTTCGAACTCAGCCTTAAGCTCTGTCCAAAGACAAAATGCGCTACACTCTTCTATCAGGTAATCGAGACAAAGACTTCTTGCTCTCTCCCTATCTAAAATATTTTCCGATAAGCGAGCATAAAATCGTCTTAAAAACTCATCAACGGTGCTCTCGAAACTCTGTTGGTACGTCCCATCTTCTGCCATCAGGGATTTTATTTGTGCCTGTTGTTCCAGATACCGAGGATGTTTTAACCACCTGTCCCATCGGATAATTTCTTGTAAAATGCTTAAATTTTTATAATATTGCTTATTGCGTTCTAACCATAAGTCGCCTGCCAAAACTGAAGTCTCATAGAAGAAATCGGCGTTTTGAGAGCCATCTAAAGCCATAGAATGTCGTTGAAGACTATCATCGATCAATAAGGTACAAGCTGCAAACGAGCGATTGACCAACTCAACCGTGGCAGCAAATTTATTCCCCTCATGCACTTCTTGACCTACGCTAATGGTTAATATGCAAGTAGCTTTTTTAAATGCCTCTTTAAAAAGCGGATTGTTGTATTTAAAAACGGGATTTATGTAATTCATTTGATTTCCTTAAGGATTAGGGGTTGAGGGAATAGCAAAAGTTTTAAGAACCCAAAAATAAAATCCCGCCTACCAAAACGAAAAAACCCCACGCGCCCAATTGAGGGAATAAAAACTTCCTTCCAAGAGTGGACAACGTAAGGTTTCTTTGAATGATAGACGGGGTGTAAAAGTCGGCCCTGTGTAGGTTGAGCTGCTAACCCATAGCAAAACATACCCATGACGGATATATTCGAGGTGCCGTAGCTTGACTCAAATGTACAGACACGACCAATTAAGGTAAGATTATTTTTACCCATTGCTTGTTCCTAACTGAACGAGTAGTGGTAGCACTCTGTCGGGTGCGTCAACATCCGCTTTGTGCGCCTATCTCTTCCTCCTTTGGAAGGGGTAGGTTCCCATACTTTATAACAGAAACCATCGGCAAGCAACTCTGGTCAACCTGTTTTTATGGATGCGTATGGGCGGGTAGGAAGAAATATTTCAACCATACAACACGCTTAAAGTATCTATATGCAATTGACGACAAACACGAAAATCTCATAGTGGAATATTTTAGATAATGAATGCTTTATACTTTTTCTGACAGAAGTTTGCTGTTATTAGGAGATCCGTCGCCACAACAGGCTCACCCGATTGCATTAAACCCGCTTCAGAAAAAATAAAAAAAGTGGAAAAAAGTTATCCAGTAAAAAATAAAGTTATTAAGATAACCCGCCTACCACACCTAACGCACCTGAAGGTACTTTTATTTTCTCTTTCAAAATCAAACGATTAGCGCACTTCTCTAAAAAGACGAGATTCTCTGAAAAATTCTGTCGGTTTTTGTATGCATTTTGTATACAAGAAATTTTCTCTCTGTAACCCCATGATAAATAAAAGATTTTTCTGTATACAGAATGTTAGCTAAATATAGGCTTTTTTGGTTTTCAGTTCCCCGACTGTATACAAATGTAAACAAGAAATCTTGGATTTTCCAGCCGCTAAGACTACTGTATAATCAGAACTGTTAGGCTTGAATCAAAGACAAATTCACGAAGAGAATACGCTAAATTTTCAATGTTTCCTATCCATACAAAATCGCAATGATACCTACTTATTCTTCTTCAATGGCGTTCACTCTCTGTACATGAGCGCCTATGGATTCTTTGAGTGCCTTTGAAGGTAAACACCATTTCCAAACGCTCCCTTTTCCGAATCCTTCATGCACAGACATCACCCCCAGTGCCGTTTTAGCTCTGCGTAATGTGATATCTTTAATACCCGCTTCTCTTGCTTTTTCAGTAATTTCTTTTTTGAGCAGAGATCCCTCTTCAAGTAATATTTTTAAGAGCCACTTTGGCCCGTGTCTTTACTTTATACTTTAGAAGTTCTAGAATTGTTGCTTGTTTGAATTTTCTAGGGATTCATTTCCTCTTGATGATTTTACGCTTTGAGCGTATTAATGCAATTTCTCTAAAGTCTAAAGTAAAGACACGGCCCCGTCACCTTCAGAAGAAATCCTTTTGTTTTGATGCTCTAAAAATAGACTACCAATTGCCTGAAAGATATGAGATGATACCTTTTGCTGCATAAAGAACGAAGTGCAGAAAATCGGATTGAGATCGCATCAAACAGTCAAAAAACGAGAAATGGTGATTGTGGATATTGTAACGTACTGGATTTACGAAGAATTTTTCAGAGAAATCTCTTATAACGATCTCATTTTACCCTTATCTTGTCTTAAAGAAGAAAATTTTATTGATTTAGCTATTGCTGATTTGATAAAGAACTTTAAACTTAATCAAACAATTGGCCACAGTTCTTTTTTAAATATGGTTTACCAAACACAAGGGACAAATTATATAGCCAATCAATCAATGATAGAATTAAGGTGTTTAGGATTAAACCCTAGAATAAAAAAAGATGGAATTTTGTTTCATCGCAGCAATTTACTATATCTTATTTCATTGCAAGTGTTGAATAACGAAAAAGGCGGTAATGTTGCAATTACGGGCTACGGAAACAAATCTGGAAGTAAAAAATTTTATGAGACCCTTTTGTTAATCAACAACAAATTTCAGTTTTTAAAAGACGAGGCTAATTTTCTGGTTTCTTATGTACTGAGAGAACATCCTAATTGTTATGAACAGGATCTAACTCTGAATTTTTACATAAGATGGCTAAAAAGATATTGGCACATTTTTACAGATTTGCTTGAAAAATTGGACAAACCTAGAAATTTACTTTTGAATGGGATAACTCTTTTAGAAGAAGATGTTAACCTAACTTTTAAAGAGTATTTTATTGTTTTGTCAAAGATTCTTGGCTGGTTTTTATTTACACCACAGAATTCAGATATAAAAGCCGGGTTTCAACCAGAGAATATAAGCAGTTTTTATATAAGCAAAGAAAAATTTTCTTCTGAAAATCCCCTGTTAAAACTTTTTAACAAGACAGCCTTGGGTTTGGATGAAATGAAAGAGTATATAACCAAGGCTTGCCTCGAAGATAAAAAAGAGAACAGAAAATTCGATCTATTGTATCATGTTCCGCTTAAATTTTTTGAAAGGCCAATTTTCAGGATTAGCGATCAACAATTTTGTATTATTGATCTTAAATTTTTGGTGGAGGGGGTTTGTTCGGGGTTGAATTGGAGAGTTATTCCTTTGCTAAAATCTTCTAATAAGTTTCAGAATTTCAGGTCGCAATATGGTCATTTATTAGAAAGTTATTTTCGAGAATTATTAAAAAATATTTTTGGAAGTTCGAACGTTTCAGTAGTCGAGGGAGAAAGCGAGCCTGATGCGATAATCAGATATCAAAATTATATTTTTATATTTGAATTCACAGTAGAATACTACAAACTGGCATCACTTTACAATTCCAATTTAGAAGGTTTTTACGAGGATTTAGAAAAAATACTTTTTAATAAAAAAGACAAACAAGGTGAAAAAATTAAGAAATCGAAAGGAAAATTGATTAATCTAAATGCCTATATTGAAAAACAGCCATTAGATTCCAGCAATGTACTTATCCCAATTTTGGTTACAGAAAAACAATTGGGGGACAGCGATTTCATAGAATTAACAGGATTTAATTTGAAGGAAAAAATTAATGAGTTCGGCCTAAATAACTTAGAAACATACCCTCCTTTGATTCTATGTTTGGATGACTTAGAATTATTTTGGTCTTCTTCAGACAAAGAAGATCCCATCAAAGATTTTGTTGATTGCATTGAAGCTTGGAAGAAAGAAAACAAAAAAGGCGAATATCTCTATACTTTTGGACTTTATATTAATAAATATTTTCAAGCTAAGAAAAGAGAGCTGAATAATGATTATTCAGAGTTTTTTAGTTTTCCTCAGTTGTTAAAGCAACTGAATTCAAATGATATTTTGGATGTATAATGGGTAAATTTACCCACAAATTATTCAAATGATCCCAAAACCGTGATCTGTAATATCTGCTCATGCTTGTTCAAAGGAAGTCACTCCCTGTACATGATCGCCTATGGATTCTTTGAGTGCCTTTGAAGGTAAACACCATTTCCAAACACTTCCTTTTCCGAACCCTTCGTGCACAGACATCACCCCCAGTGCCGTTTTAGCTCTGCGTAATGTGATATCTTTAATACCCGCTTCCCTTGCTTTTTCAGTAATTTCTTTTTTGAGCATAGATCCCTCTTCCAGTAATATTTTTAAGAAGTTGATTGCTTCCGCTAAGCTAGAACATTCTTCTGGTGTATTAAAGTCGTTTGGATCTCGGAGTAAGTCACGAGCAGTACCCTCAACAGGCGAACCCCATATCACTTGAGACGAAAAAACACCGGGATAATCTGCTAGCGCTATTTGTTCAATTTGATAATTAAAGCCACCGCCATCCGGTCCATGGTTAGATTTAGCGCGTACCAGTAAACGCTTTAACTGTCCATCCGGTTCGGTCATTTTTGTCGTTGCTAATACCATCCTAGCCAATGCACCAAAGGCAATAGATCCCGTAACACGTTCTACAGGATCAATTCCGGTCGTTCCCTTGGAAAAATGGGTTATGCCTAATATTACCGCCTTCAATTTCTCACCCAGTTCCACTAAGGGTTGTAACGCCCGTCTCACCTCAGTATTTTTATGAGAATCACCAGAAACAACATTGACAATCGGATCGATAATAATTAACCGGACTTCTCCCATTGATAGAGCTTGTTCATAGAGCTTAGGCATATCTCTAGCGGGATCAAATGCCCTCGGTGTATTATTTTCGGTGACATCACTGACGAAGTAGATCCGTTTTGGATCGGCGCCATGCGTCAGCAAACGCGGTAATAACGTATCCCTGGGATCGTCTTCGCCAGACCATATCAAAACATTCCCGAGAGAATCGCATTGCAAGCCATCCGGCCATTGGCCACCTCGGGTAATAATAGCTGCTAGATTTAATCCAATGGTGGTTTTGCCGGTTCCAGGTGCACCGGCAAGAATATGAAATTTTCCACAAGCAAGCCAATCTTTCCAAAGCCAATGGATAGGCTCTGGCCTCAATTCGGCTGCACAGATTAATTTAAGACAACTCTGTCCTATGGGAGCACTAATAATCTGTTTGACAGCCTCTATCCCACAATGTCTATGTAAATCATTAAAATCCGTTAACCCGGGTTCGCGATTTTTTCCAAAGTTTGGGACCGCTAATAATCCGTTAACTCTAGCGGCTGCTTCTCTGGCCTTTTGTAATCCTGGGTTACCGTCAGTCCAATGGTCATCGTCGGCACAGATTATCAATGGGTGTTCTGGGAACTTATGGCGTAGCCATTCAGCGACAGTACCCAGGTTCCCTGCACTAAATACCACAGCTACCGCATAGCCCGTTGCTGCGAAAATACTCGCACCTGTTGCATATCCTTCACAGAGACAAAGCTTATCCTTTGGCGTACCCATCGTAAAATAACCGCCTTTGACTCTCCCTCCACACAAAAACCGCTTCTCCCCATTGGCTCCAATAAATTGTAAAGACTGTAGTCCATCATGATCCCGAATGGGTATAATCAATAACCCGTTATGTTCTCGTAACCCATACGACTTAATCCCTTTTTTCACCAAATAAGGATGCTGCTCTGAAGCCGGCGTAGCGTTATTCCAGAGATGCTTTGCTTGAGTGCGGGCGTTTTCTTCTGCTCTCTTTCGAGCTTGACGCATAGTACCAATCTTTTTTTGCTGTTCAACCCTTTCTTCATTGCTTAACGGTCTGCCAATATCGGCACACCAAGATTGATGCAACCCGGTTCGCCAATCCCCAAAGCTTCCGGCTGGAATACCGTCTGTATGCAAAATATACCAACCTGCCTTATCTCTCCATTTTTTATGGGTTGGGAAACGATGCAGCTTACCATCGTCGTAAAGGGTATCGGGTGGTGTTATACCTGCCAACCGCATTGCTTCACTGAATTGTGCAATGATATTCATTTTAACCCCCTGGTAGTACGACTGCATTCGATCTGCTTTGATACCCATGCTTCGATTTCCTCTTCTACCCAACCAATCGCTCTGCCGCCTAACGAAATTTGTTTTGGAAATGTGCCTTGTTGCATGCGTAAGTAAATGGTCGAACGAGAAAGACCCGTTCTATTCTTTACGGTTGAGAGTCTTAAAATAGTATTCATCATCAGAAACTCCTACTCCCCTCTGGGAATTTGTTAAACATAGTGGTATTTAAAACAATTTTTTAAATCAAAAAAACGGTGGATGGGGTGGGTTCCACCCGTAAAAATGGGTGGGTAGGTTAATGAAATATGCTATAGCGTTGCACAAAAAGGGGGTGGGTAAGTTTTATTTTTTATATCGCTTTTGTGGGTTAGGGGTGGGTAGGTTTTTGGGATCGCTAACGATTACGGAGTACTCGGTGCACCCCCATTTTTCTGCCAATTACAAATCTTCGCTATCCGTTCCTTTTCTTCATTCATCAGTGCGGGATAATTTTTTTCTAACCAGCAGGTGATCTGTTTTTTTATACTACTGCCATGCTTCCAATTTTTGCTGATTACCCCATGCGCTTTAACAGCAATAGCAAGTTCTTTAGAGTAGGTATCTAGGGTTTCATTAGAACCCTCCCAAGCTAAAAGTTTTAATTCTTCTAATCTTTTTTGAAGGGTCGCTATTTCTTCTTCTTTTATTTTCAAAAGATTTTCCAGATCAGTTTTATTCAAGCCTTCTATAACAGAGGTCTGTCTTGTAGGTACGGCTTGCCGCAAAGCTTCAGGAATTTTAATGCCCTTATTGTCTGCCCATTCAAGATAAACTTCCGGAGCATTTTTTTCCTTAAGTTCCTGTATTTCAAATGCCCGTGAAATCAGATTTTTTAGCTTTAGACACTCAAGAGTAACTTCAATAGGCAAAGGGAAGGCTTCTTCTTTTTCTGGCACACTTAGATCGACGTTTATCGGATCCAGGTTCAGCAATAAGGCGACGGCTTCATCATGTGTCCAATAGGCCATTCTGCTCCAATGCGTGAATTCTGGGCCTTGGTTTGCTTTAATATAAGACAATTTTATTAAGCGCTTATGGACTTCTATCTCTTTTGGTTCGAACCCTAACTCCGCCAATTCTTTATCTAGCTCTTCCTCGTTTTCAAGTTTGTACATCAATATCTCCCTACTTTACAGTGGATGTATTATCCTTTGCCAACTCATTTAAATAATCGGCCCATTTTTGCATCATTTCCCGTCGCAGTTCTAAATGTGAAGTACGATTGTAGGCGCGTCCATTTGGATCTTTGACGGCGTGAGCCAACTGATGTTCGATAACGTCAGGCCGAAATCCCAAAACTTCATCCAAAATAGTGCGTGCGGTTGCCCTAAAACCATGAGCGGTTATTTCATTAGCCTGATAGCCTAACCTTCGTAACGCTGCGTTGATGGTATTGTCGGATATTGGGCGAGTCTTTGTTCTGCAACCCGGAAAGAGATATCTCCCGTGCCCGGTTAAAAGATAAAGTTCTTGAAGGATCTGTATTGTCTGTTGTGCTAAAGGAACAATATGTGGCTGGCGCATTTTCATTTTTTCAGCTGGAAGACTCCACTCGGCTGTTTCCAAATTAATTTCTGACCATTCAGCATTGCGTAGCTCACCAGGACGAACAAATACCAAAGGTGAAAGCTGCAAGGCACACTTGGTTACAAAATACCCTGCATACCCTTGAATCGCGCAAAGCAATTCTCTCAGTTTGACAGGTTCTAAAATAGCCGCACGATGCTTTACCCTTGCAGGAGGAATAGCCCCTTTCAAATCAGCCGAGGGATCTCTTTCACATTTTCCAACAGCAATTCCATATCGAAAAATTCTCCCACAATCTTGATGGGCACGATGTGCTGTATCTAAGGCACCTCTTGCTTCAATACGTCGTAATACGCTTAGTAATTGAGGGGCGGTTATTTCAGAAATGAGGTTTTTACCTATCCAAGGGAAAACATCCATTTCTAACCGATTGAGGATTTTACTACTGTGACCTTTTACCCAGCCACAAGAATATTTAGCAAACCATTCTCGTCCTACAGCTTCAAAACTATTTTCTATGCTTGCCTGCTCAGAGCGTTTATGTATTTGCTTGGTAATCCCAGGATCAAGTTGATTAGCTAATTGTTTTCTGGCGTCACTCCGCTTATCTCTTGCTTCAGACAACGAAATTTCAGGGTATACCCCGATGGACAATACTTTTTCTTTTCCCATAAAGCGATATTTAAGGCGCCAGCATTTAGAACCTTGTGGGGTTATGAAGAGATAGAGTCCCTTCTCATCAGCAAGCTTATAGGGTTTCTTTTTAGGCTTTAGACTGCGTATCCTGGCATCCGTTAATGACATAACACTCCTCTTGGGGGTATCGATAATCGTGAAACCTGGAATACCCCCTCTAGTACCCCCAAAATATGTCGGATTTCACGAGAATCTACTGAATCGACTAGGACAGTCTACAATGAAAAAACCCTTTAATTCAAGGGATATTAGGATTATTTAAGACTTGGTGGGATTTACAACTGGTAGGCGCTTGGTCCCCATCGAATCCAATTGGAGCAGATGGCAATTTATTAATCCAAGCGGGAGATATATTTTGTACAAATTGTCCCAGCGCACTGTCAAATTTTCCAGCGCCAAAAATCATGTAATCGTTTAAAAACAAATTGATATTTGCAAAGTCTAAACTTGTATCGGTGTCTCCATCTTGATTGATGGAAAAGTCAACAGCCGCTCTGAACAGAAATAAATCTCTATAGTTGGCCAGAAAAAGCGGATTAAAATCAACGAGATCAAAAAAACTGTCTTGTCCATTGGTTTTATTAAATCCGGTGGATATTGAACCATGAACTTCAACTAATAAATCTTCCCAACTCCAAGACAAGGGCGTGCCAATGGTTGAGTAGGGTAATTTGGTTTGAGATGACGTTTCTGCTGGAGAGGTATCTTTTTTAATTGACTGATTTTCAGAGACAGTTGGATGTATATCCTTATTATTCTTTTTAGGATATTTATTTTTTACTGTTTCAGTATTTTTGATTATACTTTTATGCTTTTCTTTTTCGGGTTGCAAAGTTTCAGTATTTGGATTTTCAACTTGATATTCCGCTGTTTTAAACGCATCTTTATTTTCAGTCTTCAAATCAATAAGCGCTTTTTTAATCAAATTTAGTTCTTGTTTGAGCTCAGTCATTTCTTTTTGAAGGGCTTCTTGGCTTTCTGTTGCATTGATTGCCAAGGGAAAAGTAAGCGCGGATAAGGTAACTATCTTGAACAATTTAGTTGTTAGTTGTTTGACTTTCATTCTGATTTGTCCCTTTTTACGCTCTCACCTTGAATATCCCTAGACTTATCTAATGCCCTCCTCTTTTAAGTAGGGACATCTTAAAATTCTAGTCAATAAACAAAAAAGTGATCTGCACCCGATTTTCCGGAACTGAGGATAAACAAGCTGCTTGGTGATATATCCACATTTTTGGAAAAAGGTCTGCGCGAGATCTGCGCGACTGAGTGCTGCAAAGTGCTGCTTGGTCAGGCAAATGTAACGGACGCCTGATGTTACAAGTTATTGATAAATAAAGTGATTAATTTTTGGTGCCCAGATTCGTAATCAGTAGGCCCGCGGTTCGATTCTGCGCTTCGCACCATATAAATCATTGTCTATACCGGACACATGGTTAAAGTTTTTTTCGCTTTCCTAAAAATCCCCCCGAAATTCCATTGTAGGCATTGGCTGTACAGCTTATCTTGGCGCACTAAACACTTACCTAGATTTTTCACTATAGGGGTTTCTTAAGAATAGCACTTCTGTTTATTCGCAACAGAATTAAGGGAGGTTCTTAATTTGAACTATCATAATTTTCGTTTTTGTTTAACAGTCAAAACGCCATGGCATAGTTTTTCAACTTCCGACCCGCAAATAATGTTATTGGCGGTGTATAATCATCCTTTTAGGATAAGGACGTGTATGCCTATATCGGTTAAATTAGTAGCGAGGATAATTAATAAAAAAGTTATCTTTGATTCGTCTTCCAAGAGGACAGGTATTTTACGAGCATACGATTTTTATGCAATGCTAACGAGTTTTGAGCCTAAGTATGAAGAAAATTTGGGAATGAATCTAGAATTGGAACTTACATTTGGTGAAGGACCTGATAAAAGGGTAATTTCTTTAAAATTACCGCCTCTTTTATCGGTGGAAGACTATGAAAAAAGTGAGTCAATTCCAGTGGTTATAATGGAGTCGACAGGAGTGCATTTATGGTTTTACAAAGAAAAAATATATTATACACCTAGGCACCATGCTATTGATGAGTTGGATGAAATTTTAAATCGTATTATTTTGTATCATTTGCAAGAATCCAACGAAATATCAATTTTATCAAGAAAAATAAAAAATTTTGAAGGGGCTATTTATGCTAAGAAATATGGTACAAGAAGAGAACCTATTCCTGATGATATTCAGATTTTGGTGATGGCACGTGATGGCGAGCAGTGTGTAAAATGTGGCTTAAAAGAAGAATTACAATACGATCACATAATTCCAGTTTCAAGAAGAGGCTCAAATACCGCAGAAAATATTCAAATACTCTGCCGGTTATGTAATCAACGAAAGAGCAATATTATTGGAGGTTGAATACATTGAATCAAGCCATCAAGATGTTTTTTCCACTGATAACGATTAATGCTAACCATTTTTTTATTGTCATGGCTGCTTCTATCTTGGGGTGTCATTGCATCAACCGCAAAATGTGATCTGTATCCGATTTTCCGGACTTTTTATTTGATAAATTTAACATTACAAATAAGGAGGTATGATTTTCCTGATTTTAGATACAGTTGATGAATGTTGATAGTAAGCTGACTCTATTCTTGCAGCGCCTGGTCCTGCGGTATAAAATCATTATTTTGCATTCAATGAAAAAGGAAATCTTAATGAACAAAAAAGCTTCATCTAAATACGACACCGAAGGGATGGATGAAGGCGAATTTGAGCCAGGTTCACACAATAGAGTTTTAAAAAATTTGTTGCACTTAAGGAGTAAAAAAGCCAGTGATGAAGCTGAATGGAGAGCGCTGGAATCAACTCAAGCGATAATTCTTGATAGATACAGTAAAAGCCATAGGTTCACTTCTAGCGATTTCAGAAAAATACATAAGATTTGGCTAGGGAACATTTATAAATGGGCAGGAAGTTACAGAAATGTTAATCTTTCAAAAAATGGTTTCCCTTTTGCAGCATCAAACCTAATTCCTAATTTAATGAAAAAATTCGAAAAAAACGAATTAAAAAAGTTTACACCGTGTAACTTTAAGAATGAAGAAGACGTTATTGAGGCTATTTCTATTGTTCATTGCGAATTTATTATTATCCATCCTTTCAGAGAAGGAAATGGGAGGATAGGGAGATTACTTTCTGGTCTGATGGCGATGCAAGCAGATTTGCCAATGCTGGATTATACATATATGACAGGTAAGCATAGAAAAAATTATATCTCAGCAATCCATACTGCGGTTGATAAGAATTATGAACCCATGAAATCTGTTTTCAGAAGCATTATACAAAAAACCCTTAAGAAGCTTTCCGAGTAGAAGATGCACATTTTTTTAACTGTTTGTAAGGTTGGGGTTTAAAGCGCGACACCTTTACCCCTTCTACAGCAGAGGAGCTTGCAGCGGAATTGTAAAGCATTTTCTTTTTTAAGGCGGGATCCTTACAATATGGATTTGTTACTGAAAGAGGTTTATGCTTCATAAGATAATTATACCACAATAATTCTGTAATAGAGTAGGGGGGGGTGGTGGGCTGTGTTTAAAAACAGCTATTCTCTCAGTTCATTAGGTTCAATAAGTAACCGTGAGATCGAGAAAAGGAAGAACGAAAGTTAGGGGTGAATATGAATAGTATTTTCACGAAATCCTTAACACAAGAAGTTCTCGTTAACGGTTAAAAATTGACTCAACTTGCAAAAAAGCTTGCGGGAGATCTGCGTATTTGGGTGCTACATTGTTATCCACTGCTCGCCATTGTAGTGGTCTTCCGCAGCAAAAAAGTGCTTAAAAATCAATGTACTAGAGTTGACAGGGTGGATTGTGATTCCGGTCGTCGCGGGTTCAAGTCCCGTCGTTCACCCCAGATTTTCCCTGAAAAATCAATAAGATACATCGAGCTCATCATCAAACACTGGCTTTTATAGCTGGTTCGATCTATGAATATACCTATGAAGTGTTGACATTTGTTATCTTCATAGGTATATTCATAGTATGATGTTTGAAACTGAGAGGGGAATTTAGTGGAAAGTTCCGATTTAATTGAGCTGTTACAAAAAGGGGAGGGGAAAACACTTGAGTATAAACAAGAATTGTCTTCAAAGTCTCATGAGAGCCTCGCTAAAACAGTATGTGCGTTTGCAAACACGGCGGGTGGACATATATTATTTGGGATAGAAGATAAAACGAAGTATGTTGTAGGAGTACTCAATATACAGGCGTTAGAAGCTGATTTAGTCAATATTATTGATACGCATATTACCCCAAAAATCATTCCGGACATTGAAATTTTACCCTATCAAGACAAGACAATTCTATGCGTTCGCATCCATCCCAACTCACCTCTTCGCCCCTATTATCTTAGTAAAAAAGGGGGGAAAAAGGGCACTTTCATACGTATTGGTTCAAGTAATAGAGAAGCTGATTTGCAAAATATCGAGGAACTGGAACGTATCAGCAGAAACGTAAGTTTTGAAGAGCAATTGTGTGTGGGCTTAGATGAAAGCGCCATTGATCTAAATGCTGTGGTCGAGAGTTTTGCTTCAATAAGACAAATTGAATTTAAAGATCTATTAACTTTAAAATTAACAACTGTTGGGAGTCATGGAAAACCTGTGCCTACTAATGCGGGTATGATTCTATTTGGGAAGGAAAGGATCCGCTATTTTCCAAATGCTAAGATCAAGGCAGTTCGATTTTCTGGAATCACGCGAGATCCCAACTATAAAATTATTGATCAAAAAGAAATTGATTCATACCTGGTAATCGCTGTTCAAGAAGCTGTAAATTTTATAAAAAAGCATGCTAACTATGAATCTATGGTTGATACTTCACAACATGCTGAACAATGGAATATACAGCGAACTGAAAGATGGAACATTCCAATGGCAGCTATACGAGAAGCAATAACAAATGCTATTGTACATACCGATTATTCGCACAAGGGATCAGATATTCATATTTTTATGTACCAAGATAGAATTGAAATCCAGAATCCCGGCTTATTAGTAACAGGGTTGACTTTGGATGATTTGGTGAAAGGTATTTCGAAATTAAGGAATCCAGTAATAGGGAATATTTTTAATAAGTTAGGATTTATAGAGCAATATGGCAGCGGGATCAATGAAATTATCGAAGAGTGCCAGAAATATGGATTAGAAGCACCGAAATTTGAAGAACTTGCTACGCATTTTAGGGTAACGATTTATACAGTTCCTAAAAAAACACCTTCTTTCGATGAGCAAGATAATATTATTTTAGATATTTTAAGGTATCAATATTTTTCTAACAGAAAGGAGAAAGGTCTATCAACAAAAGAGATTACTGAAAGAACACATTTAACTCAAAGAGCAACTCGGGTCCGTTTAGCATCTCTGGTGCAGAAAGGCTTAATTTCAGAAATAGGGAAGAGTGCTACGGACCCTAAGAAAAAATACTACTTAAGAGAAGAATATGCGAAGATATCTGTTTTTATAGGGTTTGATAAACTCAGGCAAGATTTAGAAGATATTTTAAATTCTGGCTTGTTACGTGATGAGCAAGAAAAAATTCAAAAAGTTGAAGAAATTTTAAAGTTTAAAGCAACACCCATCCCACCTGAATGGCATTGGCAACAAGGATTTTTTAAGAAGGGAAATGTAAACTGTTTTGCATTTGCTCTTGGTCTTGCTGATTTTGAATCTTATAGAGCAAAAATAAAGCAAGGAAGCAATGATCCGCATGATTTTGCAAGTTCCTTGTTTGTAAAATATTTCTTGGAACATAAAGGTTTAACCCCGGTTGACTATCCTGAAAAAAATAGTCTAGTGGTTTATTATGATCAAAACGAATCCATCAGGCATGTTGGTATTGTAGAAGATACATTGTCGATCACGATTAGATCAAAATGGGGAACGTTTCCAGTAATTTTTAAACATAGGTTAAGAGATATTCCATCTTCTTATGGTTCAATTGTAAGATTTTATCCTCCAATTGATGCCGAGGAGGCCCTCAGGCTCTTTAAAGCATGGACGTCCCAGGGCCGTTCGATGAACATTTGAAAAATCAACAACATACATTGATTTCGTTTTAGTTTTACCAAGTCTCAAAAAATCCTTGCGGGACCTAGCATCCAGCCGCAAACAAAAAAGCACAGAGCATTTTTTTGTTTGTTTTGCTGACTTCTACTTTTGAGCAGCTTATGGTTTTGACTTCGTAGTAAAGTGAGAGCTAACCCACTGCGACGAGGCTCACAAACCTTGTTAGCTGCTGTCAACAAAACCGACCCGCTGGGGTGACAGTATCAATAGCATCAGTCAGGCTTTTGAACTGGATCCATTGTTTATGCAGTGCTCCAACCAGATCAACTAAGTGCTTAACGCTGCGACCAAGGCGATCTAATTTCCAAACTACAAGAGTGTCACCATCACGCAACATTTCCAACGTCTTGGTGAGTCCTGGGCGTTCAGAACGGCTGCCACTGATTTTATCATCAAAAACTTTCTTGCAATCTGCCTGGGTCAACGCCTCGAGCTGGAGATCTAAATTTTGATCTTGTGTGGAGACTCGTGCATACCCTATCAACACTGTTTGGCTCTCTGTGAAGTTTGCCATCCATTGATTCTTAAAACTCATTACCATGGTAGTGATTCAAGAATATAGTTTCAAGAACTATTTGTGAGAATCATAATGCCTAGATCTTCTGTACTGTTTGCCTAATGTCAATAAGATGCTCAAAAAGGGTCGTTTCTGAGACTTGGAGAGATCAAGCTGCGGGCATGGCTTGAGATTGGTGTGGTCACTTTAACGATGTTCTTACCACTGGCAAAATCCTACACATAAGGGTTTTTGAAACAGTGCTAGTCTGGCAATCATCTATCAGCTTAAAGAGCATTCATTTCTGAGAGAAGGCAAATTACTTTTCTCATCATGTCTTTTTTCAGATCTCTCGTTACTTAGTGCATCGCTTGATTTACGTTTTCTACTACCACTTAAAAGCAATGGCGTATCAGCATCAGTATCCATATTTCTATCATCTGAAACGGATGGCGAACTTTGCGCAACATTAGTGTTTGAAGGTCTATTGCTACTGATGTCTTTAGGGTTTAATTTTTTTTCATTCAATGCTGACAACTGCTGTTCCATTTCTCGTATTTTCTGTTTAAACTCTTCCGCTTGCTGTTCTGCTGCTTGCCTTGCACGTGCTTTACTATCTGCTCGCAGCCCTGCTGCTTGCATTTCCCTTTCAAATTCTTCTGCTTGCTGTCTCACTGCACTTGCCAGCTGAATATCCTCAGCCGTTTTCTGTTTATTTTCCTCAATTTTCGCTCTAAGATGGGTTGCATTACGCTCAATAAAAGGCTGAAGCGCCGCTTTAATACCCAGCTTGATTTCATCTTGTGTTATATGTTGACTCAACAATTCATCTATATTTTTAGATAAAATTTGCACTTCTTCGGCGGTAATTGTCGCATACTCAATTTGCCACACTAAAGAACCAAGTTCTCTATAGCCTTCTGATTTTAGTTTTCTTGCGATTGTATATAATCCCTCTAATTGCTGACTATAATTCTCTGCTATAAGTTGAGCTGTTTCTCGAGTTTCTGATCTTGCTTCTTCCAATTGTTCTGGTGACGCGCTTGATCCAAGCTTTTCTTTTCTATTGCCCATCAAATAAGTATGCAATTTTTTAAAAACACGAGTTTTCTGATCCAATTGTTCATTTTCGGAAAACATACAT
>Ga0207074_1069_pt1 | contig 16895 bp, 15 predicted proteins | sample Alteio_BWMinHeat_66_FD_153567 | JGI IMG/M metagenome (GOLD analysis project Ga0207074, IMG submission 153567) | Enriched cells from forest soil in Barre Woods Harvard Forest LTER site, Petersham, Massachusetts, United States -... | ecosystem: Environmental > Terrestrial > Soil > Temperate forest >...
GGGCAAGCGTCTCTTCTGGGGCTAGGTGCTAACGATGTCGCTCATTATTCTCAGTTGGCGTTTTATGGAGAAGTTGTTTCCAACATACAAAAAGGCATAGAGACAATCCCGGTAAGAGAATTTTATGAGGGATCATATAGATCCAACATCAAGGGGTTAGCAGATATTCCAATTTACACCCCGAATGGAGGAGTTTTGCCTTTAAGTAAGCTGGCCACGTATTCAATGGTTGATCAATACCCAGAAATTCATCACAAGAATGGGGCCATAGTAATGAATGTTGATGCTGAAATATCCAACAGAGCATTAGGGGATGTGGTGCATGACATTAAAGCGGCATTATCAGGTTTAAAAAGTGATGGTTTTACAATGGAATTAGAAGGTGATTATGAGAATCAACAGACATCTTTTAGAGAATTGTTAATTGTTTTAGGCATATCAGTCATTTTAATACTCGCGTTACTATTATTTATTTTTGAATCTTATCTTACATCGTTGGCTGTTTTTGTTGGTACAATTTGCTCGGCAACATTTGTGATCCTAGGTTTATTTATTACTCACACAGAATTTGATGTGTCTTCCTTTACAGGCATGATTGCGGTGATGGGAATAGTGGTTAATAATGGAATCTTGGTCATCGATTTCGTGGAACGGTATCGCAGGGAAGGTAAATCTCTCATTGATTCAATCCATGCGGCATGTCAGCTAAGGTTTAGGCCTGTTTTGATCACCAATTTAGCAGCTATGGCAGGTTTTTTACCGATGGCTTTAAATTTTGGGTCTGGTGCTGAAGTTTTACAACCATTTTCGATAGCCATGATTAGCGGTCTCATTGGGTCTATGTTTTTTTCGCTGTTAGTCATGCCGGTTTTTTATTATCTAACACACAACAAAAATTAAGGAGGAGTTATGTTTGTAATTTTTATTACATTAATGTTAATGGGGGTAGCCAATCCTGTATTTGCTCAATCAACAGATACATCTTTACAATCGACGGTTGTAGCTATTTCTGATGGCAAAGACAGTATTCATTTTGATGATCTTAATTATTCAACGCATTTACATAAATTATTAGTGCCTGCTGGACATACAGGTAAGCTTTTTTTGATTGATCCTGTCACCTACTCCATGACATCGATTACTGGATTTAGTTCGAGCCCCAAGGAAGTAAAAGGGGTTGATGTGGGGATTACTTCTGCTGATGAGGGAGAAGGGTTTATTTTTGTAGCAGATCACGGATCACAAAATTTAGACGCTGTAGATCCGAAATCTGGAGTTATTGTGGCCATGGCCCCGTTGGCTGATGACGTTGATTTTGTCCGTTATGTCGATGTTAATCATGAAGTGTGGGCTACTGAACCAGATAGCAAGCAGAAGAAAATAATTGAGGTATTCAAGTTCACAGCAGGGGATAAACCAATGCTTTCCCATTCGTTGGATATTACATTCACGCAAGGGCCTGAATCCTTAACTATTGACCGTACTCATCACAGGGCATATACAAATTTAGGAAAATTGGCAACGTCCATTGATTTAAATACGCACAAAGTGGTTGCTCAATGGCCTAATAGCTGTGAGAAATCTCGAGGGACTGCAGTTGATGAACAGAAAGGTTTTCTTTTTGTTGGCTGTGGTGAAGGTAAAGCCGTGGTGCTTGATTTAAATCAAAATGGAAAACAAGTCGGAAGTTTGACTACAGGTGCGGGTGTGGATTTGATTGACTATAATCCTAGTCTTTCTCATTTGTATATAACAAGTTCAAAGAGTGCCACCCTTTCAGTGTTGGGGGTTTCTCCTAAAGGAGAACTTTCCTTATTAGGTGTTGGACAAGCGGTCAATCGGGCTCATTGTGTGGCAGGTGACGATCAGAATAATATTTGGGTCTGTGACCCTCATCAAGGGCAATTATTACGGTATAAAGACGCATTTGCGGCAATTAAATGAAGGTACAGTCGAAGATAAGCAGATTATAACGATATCACTATAAATGTCCCTAAAGACAAATCAGACAATTTCCTGCCAACAGATAGACTTTGTAACTGTCTAGGGTATAATAATTCCTAAATCCATGCTGGCGTAGCTCAGTTGGTAGAGCAGCGCATTCGTAATGCGCAGGTCGGGGGTTCGATCCCTCTCGCCAGCTTTTTTATTTCTTTGAGCCTTTTATGCTCGCACGTGCTGCAGTTATTATTGTCTTAGGGCTTATCGCTTACGGTTCTATGCTGCCCGCACCGTTTCGGGTCATGGACGATCGCATATCCATTATCGAGAATCCAGCGATCAAATCGACAAAGAACATCCCTGGGATTTTCAAAGAGGGGTATTTTCATGACCAATCCTATTATAGGCCCTTGATCAACCTTAGTTTCATGGGTGAGTATCAGGCTTTCGGGTTTAATTCTTTTTTTTATAACCTCGATAATCTTATCCTGCATATCATAAACGCGCTTTTAGTTTTTCTTCTGGTATCGAGGCTGACAGATAATGGTACAATAGGGTTTTGGACAGGGCTTTTGTTTGTCATCCATCCGGTGCAATGGGAGGCTGTGTGCAATATACCGGGGCGGTCAATCCTTTTAAGTGCGTTTTTTGTATTAAGCAGTTTTGTATTATTTTTAGAATATTATAAAAACCGTCGTGGTTTTTGTCTGGTATTAGTCTTGGTTATGTTTTTTTTGGGGTTATTATGTAAAGAATCAACGGGGATGCTGCCGTTTGTTATCCTGACATTTTTTTTAGTGGATAAAACATATCCTTGGCCGCAAAAAATCAAGAGCTTATGGCCTTTTGTTATCGGGATTGCCGGGTATTTGCTGCTGCGCCAGCAGTTGGGCATCACTACTGTTCATCCGGCAGGCCATCTGAGTGTTTTGATTTTGGGTTTTGTGACATTTTTGCGTTCAGTGATTACCGATTTGCGTTTGTTTGTATTCCCGGTGGATTTGCATTATGACCGCTCCCTGCCGTTTATGATGTCTTTGAGAGAACCGCAGGCATTGGCAACTTGTTTTTTTTGGGCCGCGGCCCTGATTATTGTCGTTCTATGTCATCAAAGAGTACGTCCATTTATTTTGTTTTTGATGGGTTGGTTTTGTATTGAGCTTTTGCCGGTATCGCAATTAGTGACCAGTATAGGGGTAGGGGTAGGCCATATATCAACAGCGGAGCATTTTTTATATTTAGCCTGCATCCCTGTTTTTATAGGCATGGTGATGGCTTTTCAATGGATGTATGGACTCAACACCAAGAAAAATATTATAAAACCGGTATTATTAAAATTTTTAGCCGGTGGATTTTTGGTATTTTTGTTTTTAACTGCTGTTGAACAGAGTATTTATGCTTCCAATGAGTTTAATATGATTAACCGTTCTTTGGCTTTTGAACCCAATAATTCGCGTGTTCAGGGCGCCATGGCCCTATTAAGTGTTTTTAGGAATGATATCCCCGACGCTGAGAAACATTTTCGGGCAGCCATTAAAGCAGAACCATTAAATCCGACCTACCACATCGGTTTAGGAACAGCTTTATGTCAGCAGGGTAAATACATTGAGGGCTTAGAACAATTTGTTGTTTTTGATCCGGGCAAGGATAAGGCATTGGTAGATCGTCAGGAAAAATTGACCATGACACATCTACGTCAGCAATTAAGTCAGGGAAAAAATTTTGATGCCCGGGGGTGGCTGGCGATTGGGATTTATTATGCTAAAATTGGCCATAACAGCCAAGCCATTGATTCCTTCCTTAAAAGTATCAGTTTAAATCCAGGCATGCCGGATGATTGGTTTAATTTAGGCTCAATTTATGAAGCCCAGCAAAATTGGCCCGTGGCCAGGGCGGCATATAAAAAATTGTTAGATCTTCCCGGGATCTCTGATTTTCAAAGGGACTTTGCCTCCAGGCATTTAGCAGAGATGGAGAATCATTAAAAATTATGTGGCAATTTATCCGTGATAAGAAAAGCCGTGATTTTTTACGGTTCTGGTTCGCCCAGTTGATTTCCCAGTTTGGCGACAGGGTCTATCAAATGGCCCTGGTGGGCTTGATGACGGCGCTTCATCCCGGATCCGTGATGGAAATGTCTAAATTATTTGCTTTTGCCATTATCCCTGCTTTTATCATCGGCCCTATAGCCGGGGTTTATATTGACCGTTGGGACAGGCGCACCGTCCTTTTTATCACTTATTTTATCCAGGGTTTTCTTGTTTTATTGGCTGCTTTTTATCTGATCCATTTGCCGTCCATCTGGCCCATGTATGGGGTGGTCTTTGTGATCTCATCCTTAAGCCGTTTTTATATACCGGCCAAAATGTCCTTTATTCCGGAGATAGTCCATAAGGATGATTTGCATGTGGCCAATGCCTTGTCTACCATCACGGGCATGATCGCCGGAGGGTTAGGCGTGCTTTTAGGAAGCTGGATTGTCGAGCGTACCGGGTTTTTGGCAGGTTTTTGCTGGGATGCGGGGTGTTATTTTTTTTCAGCTCTCTTGGTTTTTTCTATCGCAACTTTATACCGTAAGTTTCCGGATAAAAAAGCGATCATTGCCGGTACTAAGGAAATGATCCAGGTTGAAAAAAGCGTTTGGCATGAAGTTGTTGATGGTATTCGTTATATTCGTTCTCAAAAGGAGATCCGTTTCATTTTTTGGATGATGTTTATTCTTTTGGCCGCTGTTGGTGCGATTTACGTGATCATTATTGTGTTTATTCAGGAAGCTTTTCATAGTGTTACCAAGGACTTGGGTTTTCTGACAGTGTCATTAACCCTGGGATTATTTTTAGGAAGCCTGTGCTATGGAAAATGGGGGAAAAAGATCGCTGCTTATAAAGTTATTTTTTGGTCGCTTGTCTTTGGGGGTGTTATGGTGGTTCTTTTTGCCTGCATTGTCCAGGCCACGCATGATCATTTTATCGCGCTGGGGCTGTCTTTCCTGTTAGGTTTTATAGCCGGGCCGGTCATGGTGGCCCCTAATACCGTCATCAATAATATATGTGCCATGGAAATGTCAGGTAAGGTTTTTGCCGCCATGGAATTTGTCGTGTACCTAGCTTTTTTATTGGCCATGATGGTAAGTTCCTTTTTATCCGAGCATATTGATCGCCTTTGGATTTTAGTCGGTGTTGGTGGTATATTTATGATGGTTGGTGTGATAGGCTTATTTAAATTTAAACCAGGAGAAGTATGATGAATTTTGCGGTGCTGGCATCTGGGCGAGGCGGTAATTTACAAGCCATCATAGAAGCTCTTAAAGATGGAAGAATAAAAGCCCATCTAAAAGTTGTTGTTTCCGATAAAAAAGACGCCTACGCGCTCGAGCGTGCCAGAGAAGCTAAAATTCCAAGCGTATTTATCAATCCTAAAGATTTTAATGATCGCGAATCGTATGATCGGGCTGTTGTTGAACGTTTGCACAAATTCAACGTAGATTTCATTGTCCTGGCTGGTTATATGCGTTTAGTCAGTGATTATTTTATCGAGCAATATCCCGACAAGATCCTTAATATTCACCCATCCCTGCTGCCGGAATTTAAAGGCCTGCATGCTATTAAAAAAGCTTTTGACTCGGGTGTGACTGTCACAGGTTGTACCGTCCATATTGTCGTCAGAGAAATGGACGCAGGGCCGATTGTCTTGCAGGAAAAGGTTCCCATTGCCCCTAAGGATAGCCTCGAGTCTCTCGAAGAAAAAATCCATCAAGCCGAACACCGCATTTATCCGAAGGCCATTGATCTTTTTGTCCGCGGCAAATTAAAAATTGAAGGCAGGAAGGTTACTGTTCTTTGAAGGTGGTTTTACCGTCTTCGAAGATAATGTGGATGAGCTTGCCCTTTGGTTTCTGCTCATCGGCTTTGGGCTTGTCCTCACCAAAGAAGTCCAGCTGTTTGGGTGTAAAAATCATTTTCTTTTTAGTCCGGATATCATCCGTATGGACTTCTTTGAAGTCTTTAAAATGATAATAACGGCTGGTGTCGGCGATAGTACCGATAATGGCTGATTCATAATTTTCCTGAGGAGGAAAATCACTTTGAGAAAATTTAAAGCGGATGCGGTTAACCATTTGTTTGGTCAGGAAATCAGGCATTTTTATATCGTTGTACTCTAAATGCTGGCCGATCTCATCGCCAATATAATCCGTACTTCCTTTTGATTCCTGCAGGACACGTTTGCTGAACTCATCATAGGGAATACCTTCAACAGATGCCATGCGGTAGTCTTCCAAAAAAAAGGTGTAACGCGCTTCGATCCCTTTTTTAATGTCAGTGATGGCCATCACCACAAAGGAGACAGGTGTTTTGGGATCAAGCAGGGTTTCGGTAACTGCGGTAAACAAATTATTATAGAGTTTGTTAAAATAATCCGTGCCTTCATTGCGGATACCTTCACTTTGCATGTCAGATTTAATTTTGGGAATGACATCATATTCAAAAGAAAAGATACTGTCTTTATAGGAACCGTTTATATAAAGTAAATCAAATTTGGCCGGCTTTTTGAGAGGGTCAGGAGGGGCGGGAGATTCAGCCGCAAAATCGAAAAGAGGTTTATCTGTCGGCGCGTAGATCCAGAAGGTTTTTCCGACCAAGCGGGTGATGACATTGAGATTGTAATCTTTGCGGCATTTGAGCTCGAATTTTTTTTGCAGGTCCGTTAGCGGCGGACGCGGGAGAGCAATTTTTTTAGACGAACAGCCCTCCTCAGTGACGATTATGCACAGGAGCAACACACAAGCCAATGCGAGCTTAGGAAGCGGCCAAAATCGGGCGTGAGGTGGGTTTAATGCCGAATTTTTGGAAAATGGCTTCAATTTCATCGTATTCTAATTCGCCACGAGATAAAAGCTCTTGGGCGAAATAGTCCAGTAGTTGGCGGTTATTATTCAGGATTCCGGTGACTTCCACTAAACATTCCTGCAGGATGCTTTGGACATCTTCATCAAGAATTTCTTTGGTTTTTTCAGACACAAAAGATTGGCCGTAGGCGCCTATCAAATGCTGCCAATTGCCGATGCGCCCGGATTTACCCATGCCAAATTGCCAGACCATGCTGTGCGCGAATTCCATAGCGTATTGAAAATCAGCACTGACACCGGACCCGGTGGTGGCATATTTAATTGTTTCTGCTGCATACGAAGCCAATAAAACCTTGATTTGGGCTTGGAACCATTCTTTTTTACGGATATGCACTTCTTCCCGTGGACGGGGCGCGACAAACCCAAGGGCTCCTTTACGTGGGATAATGGTCGCTTTGATGACATCATCGGTGGGGTGTAGCATGTATCCGATAATGGCGTGACCCGCTTCGTGATACGCCACCCATTCTTTTTCCGCTGGACTTAAAATTGTATTATTTTTTGCACCATAAAGGATGCGGTCATAGGCATCAGAAAGGTCTTTGTTGTTAATATGGTCACGTTTGTCCCGAAGACTGATCAGACCTGCTTCACGGATCATACTGTCTATATCTGATGGTGAAAACCATAAGGTTTTGCGGCCAAGCATTTGGGGATCAACTGATGAATCAGTCGTGACCTTGGTCAGGTAGTATTTGAACAATTCAACGCGTTCGTTGAGATTGGGCAAACCGACGTAAATTTTACGTTCAATGCGTCCGGCGCGTAAAATGGCCGGGTCCAGTTTATTCTCAGAGAGATTGGTTGCTGCTATGACCACGATATTATTTTCCTGCTGGCGCAGGCCGTCGATTTCCATTAAAAATTGATTGATCGTGGCATTATGTGAGATCCCGCCGCCGTAACCCCGCTCTTCGACGCGATGGGTGGCAAAGGTGTCAATCTCATCGAAGAACACAATGCAGCCGCCTTCGGCTTTGGCTAATTGACGGGCTTCCTTAAATATATTTTTCATCTTTCTAGCACCTTCACCCACATAGATACCGACCAGATCAGAACCCATCGCCGAAATAAAAGGGAAACCTGATTCAGTGGCCATGGCCTTGGCCAAATAAGTTTTTCCGCAGCCTGGGGGGCCAAGCAGCAAAATACCTTTGACGATTTTTCCACCCACGCTTTTGATACGGTTGCGGTCCTTCAAAAGTTCCACCAATTCCCAGGCTTCTTCCTTGGCGCTGGTCATCCCGATGACCTCGTCCCATTTGACATTGACTTTATTGGAAAGGATTTTTTCTTCGCCGGTTTTTTCCAAGTTGGTCATCACATCATTCAAGGCTTTTAACAGGTCTTCCTGTGTTACGTTAGAGCGCCTGTCCCGCATGACCAGGACACTCGCTTCGCGGACCATATTATGGATGTCCGCCGGGGAAAACCACTGGGCTTTTTCAGCGACGATAGTTACGTCTATCGCGGGGTCACTGGCAACTTTTTTAAGGTAATAGCTGATAAGGGCTTCGCGTTCCTTAGCCGTGGGCTTTTCAATGGTGATCTTACGGTCAAAACGGCCTGAGCGCATAATGGCAGTGTCCATTTTTTCCGGAGGCAAGTTAGTGGCAGCGATCACCACAATATGATTTTCACGTTTTCTTAAACCATCGAGTTCAGTGAGGAATTGATTGATGGTGGCATTGTGCGAGATACCCCCGCCAAACCCCTGATCTTCAACGCGAGGAGTGGCAAAAGCATCAATTTCGTCAATAAAAATAATACAGCCGCCTTCGACCGCCGCTAATTGGCGGGCTTTTTTAAACAGGGATTTGATACGCGCCGCACCCATCCCCATAAAAATCGCCACAAATTCACTGCCGACCGCCGATAGGAAGGGCAGTTTGCACTCAGAGGCCATGGCCTTGGCCAAATAGGTCTTCCCGCAGCCCGGAGGCCCCACCATTAAAACACCTTTGATCATGGTGCCGCCCATGGCTTTTACTTTGCTCGCGTCTTTAATAAATTGGACGATTTCCCAGGCATCGCGTTTGGCATTTTCCATGCCGATGACATCATCCCATTTGACATCTGCTTTGGCGGTTTCGGCGCTGTCACGGCTTAGCATCTTGGACATGCCACCACCCATCATAAAATACATTTGGAACCAAGAAAAAAGAACAGCTTGGACAACGCTGATGACCAGAAAGACCACCAAATAAATGCCCATTTGGGCCATCATGTTATTGCGGTAAAATCCTTCCATGCCAAAGAAGCTTCTTCCACCGAAATACATAAAAATGATCAGGAAGCTCACCAGCCCCGCACCAATGGCATAAAGTAAAATACCTTTCCAGTACACCCGGATAAATTTAAAAAAACGATTTTTCATCATAAGTCCGTCCAAAGGCCCAACTGCTTCGGGCTCCTCACGTTGTGACAAAGGGTTAATAAATAAAAGTTAGTATAGCATATAAATTAGGAATTTCTTCTCAAAAATGTTTAATGTAATTCCACCTGGTTTGATTTCACTTTTTGCACTATATCCGCAGGGGGGGGATTGGTGCTTGGTGCCGGGATATTGTCAGAATCAATTGTTTGATATTTGGATGCTTCAGCTTGTTGCTGAGCTGGAAGGACAAGTGCTTGTCGGCTTGCCAATAGTTTAGTTAATGCATCATTTTGTTGATTTTGCTGTGCAATGTTTTGTGAAACATCCGGGTCTGTTGGTACGGGATTTATGGTGGGAAGATTGGTCACATTGTAGTTTCCCAAACTACATGCTGGTGGATTACATTGTGCGTCACATCCTGGAATACATCCTGGGTAGCACCCCAGAACACATCCGTAATAGTTTGGATTAATTGGATTATTTGGGTTATTTGGGTTATTTGGATTGTTTGGATTATTTGGGTTATTTGGATTAATTGGATTAATTGGATTATTTGGATTGTTTGGATTGTTTGGATTGTTTGGGTTGTTTGGATTATTTGGGTTGTTAGGATTATTTGGATTATCTGGATTGTTAGGATTATTTGGATTATCTGGGTTGTTAGGATTATTTGGATTGTCTGGGTTGTTAGGATTATTTGGATTGTCTGGGTTGTTAGGATTATCTCCTGGGTTGTTTCCAGGATTGTTTCCTGGTCCGTTTCCTTGGTTTGTTCCTGTGCTATTTCCAGAGTTGTCCCCAGCAATATTCCCTAGATTACTGTTTCCGTTGGATCCCGTGTTGTTCCCTATATTTATTCCAGAGCTATTTCCTGAATTATTCCCGGCATTATTCCCTTGATGAGCAGTACCTGCTCCTTTGGATGCTGGCGAATTTGCAGATGTTTTAACTCCCTTTTGACTAGAGCTTGAGTTGTTTTGATTGGCTGTATTATTGCCTTGAAAAAATCCGTTCAATAGGTTGCCTTGGTTTTGTATTCCTACAAAATTTTCTAAAAATTGAAAAAAATTGTACGGTGAGGAAAAGATTGTCCCTGATGGTAAAACCATATTTATTGATGTCTGGTAGGTCCTATAGGTTACAGCCATCAGGATGATTAATATCCCTATTATTCCCAATATTGGCATTGAATTCTTTTTTTTCATCCGCAAACTCCTGAAATACATTCCGTAATACCCTGTTTAGTGTAGACCCCATTTCCCGTATTATTGACAAAAGGAGGGAATCCTGGGGGAGCAGTGGTTCCAAGCCTACTATCATAGCCCTGGATTTGATTCCATCCACCTAACAGTTTTCCTGACATATCCATCTCACCTGTTGCCCCGCAAACATAATTGATTAAACTTCCAAATTGATCCATGACCGCTGTTGTTGCGTTCCCTCTGAAAACCCAATATTGATCTACTTGAAATGATCCCTGCAATGCCTCAAGGACGCCGGACACTTCCAGCGCGGTTGGGGCAGAGGCCTCAATAATTGTAATATTTTGATTGGCCACTAAACCCACCATGTCTGTACTGGCAGGGTTTATTCTGGGGTCAGTATTGTAGGCTACACTGCCGGAGAGATACACATTTTGGTCAGCAGCCACTGTCAGCTGTCCTTTGACAGTCCCTTGGACAGTGACATTACCATCGCAAAGGTTGTTGCTTGTGCAACCATGTGGAGGGGTGCCGGTGTTGCTTTGTACGTAAATGACCCCATTAGCAGGAGGGTTCATGGTCGTTTTATTATATGTCGCTGTCACAGTGCCCCCAGAATTTTTTACAACTCCGGTTACAGTAACTGTTCCGGTAGGATTAAAAATAATTGTGCTGGGACCGGTTAAGACCAAACCTTGGCCATCATTCGCCACCGTTTGAATGGCGCTTAATGTTTGTGCCGGGGGTAAATCGATGAGAGGAGCATTATTGGTCAGACCACCAAGAAAAATTTTACTCGGAGTGCTCGAGACACCGGGGTAATAGTTGGGACTAGCTAAACCCTCTGTTACCATGCCGTTAAAAATTGGATTACCAAAGATATTCAGCGCTCCATTGGTTTGTACAGGCCCGTTGGTCAACATTTCCAAGCCCGGTTCTCCGACCCACCACAAAGGCCCTCCAAAGGCGGGGTTAATTTCCGTTTGACTCCAATAGGCAAATTTAGAAACTGACGCACCGATTATTTTTAATTGTAATGTTTTTGAAGCATTGCCGTAAGTGCCTGTGGAGACAATCGTATAATTAGTCCGAGGTGCATTTGAATACACGATGGATACTGTGTAGTTGCCAGTGCCTGTGCCTACAGAATATACGCCGTTATCGGTGCTCGCTGAAGGGATATAAGGATTGGTGGTTGGTATGGTGTTAATGCCTGCTTGTGTTATGCGTTCATAAGCATCTGCCAGTCCTGCATCAGCAACATAATAGGCTTTTTTTAGATTCGCTGTACGGCCGGCTTGAGAGATACCATTAGCAACAGCCAGGATATAAACAGCCATGAAAGAAACAATCAAAAACAGGAATATCAAGGAAAAAACCATTGCAAAACCTTTATTTTGGCGTAAGTTTATCATGGATGGTTCCTCAATAGAACAAAAGTTGACGAAGAGCCGCTGGTGGCCAACGTTTTGTTGGTTATATTTGCAAATAAATTTTTTGTTAAGGATGCATCAATTTCAACCACATTCAAGGGGGTGTTCACCGCAGCAGGCGAAAAACGCAGAGTCAAAGTAGATCCCGCAGGAGCTGTATAAACATTTTCTTCAATTGTCCCGCCGCCTACTTTAGGATGATGATATAAAACAGCCGAGCCAGAACTATTTAGATAATACCATCGGGCGGTAAGATCACCAGCACCGCCGCAAGGGCTGTCCTGACAATAATACAATTCGCTAAAAATGTTAGCGGCATTACAAGGGGTAGCTTGAGGCGCTCCTCCGCAGCTATACAATGCATTCACAGCGCCATTGGGGATCATATAAGAAACAGCTGAAGATAAACGATAGACAACGCCGGATTCTATTTCTCCTTCAATAATTTTGCTAAGAACAATACCAGCTCCGTCTTGAAGAGTTTGCGCTGATACTCCGGAAGTATAAGATTGGCTGGCAACATTATAAAAAGCAAAAACCCCAGTCAATAAAAGCACTGAAAAAGCGACGGCAATCATCAATTCAACCAAGCTAAAGGCTTTATTGTTCATTTTTTTACACATAGGTTTAGTTAAGCATCGGATCATTAGCAATATCCTCCGCGTAAGTTTCCGTCATAGAAATTTTTAAATTAACAATTTGTTCAAACCAGAAAATTTGGACCACGAAATGATCGACCAGAGCGCTGGTGGTTTTGACCCCGGCAGGGGTAGTATAAACGGTGGGGGTCACTGTAATGAGCGATGTGCCACAAAAAATATTAGTATTGGTATTGCAATTAAGATTGACGTAACTCCCTTTAGTGTCCAGGATCACAGAGGAAGGGCCTATCGTTTTAGATTGGCCTGCTGCTAAAACTATAAATGCGTTTTGGCGCTGTGTTTCGATTATTTGCTGGGCTGCGTAGGCTGCCTCGATTTTGTGTTTTGAATAGGAAGCTAATAATTGGCTATTGGTGAGCATATGACCTGCAAAGGGAAGAAAAACGACCATGATCCCCACACTCACCAGCACCTCAACGAGGGTAAATCCGCCTGTTTTATTAGAGAACTTGACCATACTCAGTTGGACCTTCCTTTAATTTTCTAATTGTTAACCCTTTTAAATTGTACAGGGTTTCCGCTCGGTCGCAATAAAAAACCCGAATGTTTCTCAAAAGTCGAGCAAGCATTCGGGCTATAAAATATATAGAAAATCACCGTCAGCAGCTCGACTGCCATGCCCCGCCTTTGGCGGGGTTTAGGCTCGATCCTTTGCGTCACCAGCTTTCGCTGGTTTTGCCAATTAAAGTATGCCACATATCCTTCAGTTGTCAAGAAGCCGTGATTAGGAAGCTTGACTGTGAATCTAAACTATGTTAGATTACAAAACCTTAAGGGGCTTATTATAATAAAGTTAAAATTTTATTAGAGGGTATATGTCTAAAATCAAATCAGTTAAAGCACGCCAAATCATTGATTCCAGGGGTAATCCGACTATAGAAGTAGATGTTCTTTTAAGTTCAAAAGCTTTTGGCCGCGCTGCAGTTCCTTCAGGGGCGTCCACCGGTGAGCATGAAGCGGTTGAATTGCGCGATGGGGATAAAAGCCGGTTTGGTGGTAAGGGTGTCCTGAAAGCCGTTAATAACGTCAACACCACGATTGCCAAAGCCATTAAGGGTAAGGAAGCTGATTTTAGGGCCATTGATAAATTAGTCATAGCTTTAGATGGTACAGAAAATAAAGGGAAATTAGGTGCCAATGCTGTTTTGGGGGTGTCTTTGGCAGTGGCTAAGGCTGCAGCCAATGAAAAGGGTGTTCCTCTATATAGATATATCGGTGGATCCAAAGCCCATATTTTACCGGTACCTATGATGAATATCATTAATGGCGGGATGCATGCTGACAATAATCTGGATATTCAGGAATTTATGATCATGCCCGCAGGCGCGCCGACATTTTCAAAGGCGATACAGTGGGCATGTGAAGTTTTTCATACATTAAAAGGTATTTTACACGATAAGAACTTGGCTACCTCTGTTGGTGATGAAGGTGGTTTCGCCCCTAATTTAGGCAGCAATGAAGAAGGTTTAGATATCATCATCCAAGCCATTGAAAAGGCTGGCTATAAGCCCGGCAAAGATATTTTTATCGCTTTGGACCCGGCATCTTCATCTTTTTATAAAGATGGGAAATATGATTACGATGGCAAGAAATTCTCTTCTGCAGATATGATCCATGAATACGCTAATATGGTTACCAAGTATCCGGTGGTTTCCATTGAGGATGGTTTGGCTGAAGATGACTGGTCAGGCTGGAAGGATATGACCAACCGTTTGGGAAATAAAATCCAGATCGTCGGTGATGATTTATTTGTCACCAATGTCAAACGGCTGAAACGCGGCATTGACTCCAAGACCGCTAACGCGATTTTGATTAAAGTCAATCAGATCGGTTCCTTGTCTGAAACCTTGGAAACCATTAATTTAGCTAAGAAAAATAATTATCATTCGATCATGTCCCATCGCTCCGGTGAGACCGAGGACGTGACGATTGCTCATTTGGCAGTGGCGACGAATATTGGTCAGATCAAGACGGGCTCATTGTCCCGCACCGACCGTATTGCCAAATACAATGAATTACTGCGTATTGAGGAAGAATTAGGCAAAAAAGCCCTCTACGCAGGTCAAAATTTTTCCAAGATTTACTAGATGCTTAAAAACGCTCTTTCATTGTTTATTTTGACGGTCATTATCCTGGCGCTTTTTTTACCATCGTACTCGATGATGCAGGATTTAAAACAGAAAAATCTTGAATATGCCCGCAGGATCGCGGCATTGGAAGAGAAGAATAGAAAATTTGAAGAAGAACGTCACCTGTTGCAAACCGACCCGGATTATGTGGAAAAAGTGGGCCGCGAAACAATGGGTTTGATAAGACAGGGAGAAACAGTTTACAAAATCGTCCCGGTGCAGCAGAAACAGTAAATATCGCGGGGTGGAGCAGCCCGGTAGCTCGCCAGGCTCATAACCTGGAGGTCATAGGTTCAAATCCTGTCCCCGCAACCAAGTAAAAGCTAGTCAGTGAGTCAAATCATTGGCTAGCTTTTTTATTTTATGATAATATCCAGATTGTGAATGGGGAGCAACTTAAAAAGAAGTTTAAAGTCAAAGATTAAATTTGATTGCAGAAGAGGGGATTTTGATATATCCTTTAATTAGATTGAAAAGGATTTTTACTATGCGTAATGAAGTTTCCATATCAAGTATTTTAAAATTAGATGTTTCAGAAAGAATCCAATTAGTGGAAGATGTTTGGGATAGTGTTGCTGCTGTTCCACAAGCGATTCCATTGACAGATAAACAAACAAAAGAACTTGATCGACGTTTGGCCGCCTACCACCATAATCCATCTGTAGGTTCTCCTTGGGGAAAAGTCAAAAAAAGAATTTTATCTAGAAAATGAAATATGATCTTATTGTTCGACCGGAAGCTGAGCAGGATATGCAAGGCGCATTTGGTTGGTATGAAGATCGCGTTTCAGGGCTTGGTAGAGAATTTTTACGTTGTGTTGATGTTGCCATAGCTCAAATTAATCGTGCCCCGGCAGCTCATCCTGTCCTCTATCAAGATATTCGTAGAATTTTAACCCGTCGTTTTCCTTTTGGGATTTTTTATATTATAGTAGGTCAAAAAATTATTGTGCTTGCTGTTCTTCATGCTCGAAGAGATCCAAGTTTGTGGCAAAAGTCTAGAAAATAAGCTCGATTGTAGTGGCAATTAGGGGCAGAAAACGTCATTAAAAAGGTCATCATAATAGGTGGCCTTTTTAATTTTTATCAATTACTGCCGTTTAATATTTGACAAATAATCAAATTTATGTTATGATTCAACAAAATTGAAACATCATTTAAAAAGGAGATAAATATATGAGAAACCCAAAAATTCTTTCATTTCTATCAGGAATGATTTTTTTGTTTGCCGCAAACGCATCCGCAACAACATCTTCACAAATTTTGGTGATGTCAAATCAACTTTATTTAATTGCTAAAGATTTGACTACCGGGATATTGCCGACATCAATTCTTTTAATTGCCATCGGCATGTGGGGCATAGTTAATGCTTTTGGTAAAGGGATTGGAGATGGGCTTCATCAGTTGACAAACATCATCGCCGTAGGCGGCATTGTATTTTTTGCTTCATCTTTACTTGTCAACGCGGCCTTATTTTCAGCGCAAATGTAAAATATGACCAATCAAAAAATTAGCACGCCATTATTTCAGAGTTTGACAAGGCCGATTCTTTTGCTCGGAGGAGAGCGGGAGAATGTTATTTTGTTAACATGCCTTTCATTGAGCCTTTGTACCGTTGGGAGAGATATTCTATCGCTTATCTTAGCATTATCAATATGGGTTATAGGCCTGATTGCTAGTAAATTGACCGCCAAAATTGACCCCTGGGCCACAAAAGTTTTTTTAAGATCGCTTTCATATAGGGATTTTTATTTTGCACGAGAGAAAATAAATACCCCCAAGAGTATTTTAAAACGCAGTAGGAAATTTTGATATGTTCCCTGTAAAAGAATTTACAGACGGTCCTGCAGGTTTTCCTTCATTGATCAATTATTTTGAATTTGTGGATGAAGGGGTCTTATTTAACCGTGATGGAAGTCTTTTGGGTTGTTTTTACTATTGTGGACCTGACATGGATTCATCCTTAGGCCTGCAAGAAGATCAACTATGTTCCCAGATCCAGTCGATCTTCCAAAATTTTGGCAATGGCTGGTGCGTGCATGTGGATTTGATCAGGGTAGCTGCCATTGATTACCCGCAAGCCCATCATTTTAAGAATCCTACTTCCATATTAATCGAAAACCACCGACGTGAGCGCTATGAAAAAGAAGGTGATCATTTCGAAAATATCTATGCCCTTAGTTTTAGTTATCTTCCGTCGGTTGTTGACAATAAAGTCATGAATAATTTTTTTATCCGAAATGCCC
>Ga0207074_1070_pt1 | contig 16815 bp, 17 predicted proteins | sample Alteio_BWMinHeat_66_FD_153567 | JGI IMG/M metagenome (GOLD analysis project Ga0207074, IMG submission 153567) | Enriched cells from forest soil in Barre Woods Harvard Forest LTER site, Petersham, Massachusetts, United States -... | ecosystem: Environmental > Terrestrial > Soil > Temperate forest >...
AGGGATCGGCGCCGCCGGACGCGACTTGATTCAGCTGCGTCAATTTGCCGGTCGCGTGATCGATGGAGAAGGCGGTAACAGCTCCACTCTTCTGGCCTTTGTAGTCGCCGGTTTCGTTGACCGCGTAAAGAAAGCGATGGTTGGGATGAACGGCAAGGAATGATGGATTTGTCGTTTCCGCGACCAAGCCGACGGACGCGAGCGTCGAAGTGTTTGGGTCGTATCGATAAGCGTAGATGCCTTTACTGGTGCTGCTTTCGGCGGTGTAAGTGCCGACATAGACGAAGTATTTGTCGTCGTGTTTAGGGGGCGTCGCTACGGCGCAAAGGGTGGTGAGCAGGAACGCGAGCAGGAGCGCGGTTGGGAAAATATCTCTAGTTCGATTCATCGCTATATAAAATCGCACTGTGAGGGCTAATGACGCAAGTGTTGGATAGAGGATCGTGCGGGAGCCTACGGAAGACAAGTAGTGGTAGAGTCCTTACGTTTCGCGATACTGCGCTACGGCCTCTTGAAAATGAAGCCTGGCCTTCTGAAACTCGCTTTCCCAGCGCTCGTCAGCTTTCGTCCTTTCGTCAATTTTCTCTTTGGCCTTAAAGATAAGACCTAGCCGAATCTCCTCTGTGAGAACAAGCGCCGCGCCTCCTCGTTCGGATGGGTCATAGTTGCGCTTTATGCGATTGCACTCGGCACACGCGGGAACCAAGTTATCAACCTTCCATCTCAGCTCAGGATAGCTGCATCTGGGCAACAGATGATCGATTGTGGCTGTTTTTGCAGCGTCCCGCATATCTAGCAGAGGTTTCCCGCAGTATGCGCACCCGCCGCCGTCTCGAATAAACGCCTTTAGCGCGTTAGGGTTCCATCCTTCGCTGAAATATGGGGACTTCTTCCTTAAAGCCGTCGTAATTTCTTGCAGCTCCTTTTCGCACGACATAGCAGCATCCTTTCAAATCACCATGGAAGGATCATTGCACGGGAACCCAGAAGGCACCACCCTCAAATATTGGCAATTATTTGGTCAGTACCACCGGCAATGGTTGGTCATAGGGCTGAATCACGACACTCACAGACTTGCGCCGGTTGAATGATTCGAGGCTCATTGGAAAGCTAACGATTACGGTACGTTTGATCTCCTCGCCGGGTTGCAGCTTGTCCTCGGGAGAGAGCGCCGGCTGAGTATTTGCAGCAAGCCCGGGGAAAGCCTGATAGTAGCGCCCGAAATCGACGGCTGAGACGGCGTCGGCGGTCTGTTCTCCGCTAGGGGCTACGAGTTTTCCCTCGATGTTGTGCACCCACAGCGATTTCTTGCCGGGATTGCGCAGCGAAAGGGTGAGTGCGACCAGGACGGAGGTTTGGCCGGGGATCTCGATTGCAGTTACGTTGTCGAGCGATCCGGTCGCTTGTGGCTTGGGGCGTTGCAGAATGGATGCGACACTTGCGATGACGAGCAGACCAGCGATCGCCGCTAATAGGGTTTTTGCCGGCGGCAGCTTGCGCTGGGCAGTGCCGAATTCGCGACCAATGTTTATGGATGGTCCGCGTTGTGCTGCGGGCGGCGCGGAAGGGGCAGGCGAGGCTGGTGCAGTTTGAAGAGCGGGATTAGGGTTGGGAATGGGGTCAGGCATTTAGGTCCCTTCGTCGCCCTTCGATTTTACTCTCCAATTCAGTGACTGACCCTGCGCCCTTCAAAGCAAATTCCACGGTCTTCTCATGCATTCCACTCATGCTTCATCGTCTTGGCAAACCTTTGCGGTGGCAGAGTATTCAGGACATCATCTTTGGTTAGCCACGCGCGGCGAGCTTGAAGAATGCCATAGCGGATTTTGTCGAGATGTGAGGTGTGGTGGGAGTCAGTGTTAATGACAATCTTCACGCCGCGTTGTTTGGCCTGACGCAGATGGACGTCATTGAGATCGAGGCGGTCGGGATAGGAGTTCAGCTCCATCGCGACTTTGTGTTTTGCCGCCGCGGCGAGGACCGCGTCCATGTCGAACTGATAGGCGTCGCGGCGAAGTTGGAGACGGCCGGTGGGATGGCCAATGAGTGAAGTGTTGGGGTTTGCGACGGCTTTGAGCAGGCGCTCTGTCATCTTCGCCGGTTCCTGATTGAAAACGGAGTGGACGCTGGCGATCACGACGTCCATCTGAGCGAGCACGTCGTCGGAAAGATCGAGGTCGCCATCGGCGAGGATATCGACCTCGATTCCCGCGAAAATGGTGATGCCTTCGATGTTTTTGTTTGCCTCGCGAATTTTCTGGATATGAGCAACGGCACGGGTGTCATCAAGCCCATTAGCGAAGGCGAGATTTTTCGAGTGGTCGGTGATCGCCATGTATTTGTAGCCGCGAGCCTTGGCCGCTTCGGCCATTTCTTCGATGGTATTGCGCCCGTCGGTTTCAACGGTGTGCATGTGCACGTCGCCCTGAAGGTCGTCAAGCGTGATCAAAGTGGGCAGCGTATGTTTTTCGGCGGCGTCGATCTCACCCAGGTTTTCGCGCAGCTCGGGAGGCACATAATCGAGATTCAGCTTGCCGTAGATTTCTTCCTCGGTCCTGCCGGCGACGGGCTTTTCGGTTTTGAGATCGGCGAGGCTGTATTCGTTGAGGGTGTAACCCAGCTTGAGAGCGCGTTGGCGCAGGGCGACGTTGTGGGCCTTCGATCCGGTGAAATACTGCATGGCCGCGCCGAACGACTCGGGAGGAAGCAGGCGAACATCGACTTGCAAGTCGCTGCGCAGGCGGAAGCTGATCTTGTTGTCGCCCTGCGCGATGATGCTCATCAGCGGCGGGTATTGCGCGATGTAGTGTACTGCCTTTTCGCGTTCGGCTTCGCTGCAGCAGGCGGCGCCGGTGACGAGAATATCGAGATCGCCAACGGTTTCGCGTCCGCGGCGCAAGGATCCGGCGGGCGTGATGCGGTCGATGCCGGGAAACTTTGCGAGATAGTCGGTAAGTTTCTGTGCTTCGGTCTCGGCGGCATCGATGAGGAATCGACCCGAGATACGGCGATAGTCTTCAATCGCTTTCAGCAATTTTTGTTCATGCTTCTCGCCCATGCGCGGGAGTTCGCGAATTTTCCCTTCGCGAGCCAGCTTTTCCACGCCATCGACATCGCAGATTTTGTGAGCGCTCCAGATCAGCGCAATCGTCTTCGGTCCCAGACCCTGGATCTTTAATAACTGAAGCATCGACGGGTGATATTTCTCGAGCAGATCGGCCTGTACCTTGAGACGGCCTTCCTTGAAAAGCTCCTGCAGGTTAACGAGCATGCCTTTGCCGATGCCGGGAATGGCGAGTACTTTCTTGGGTTCGCCGATGAGGTCCCTGATCTGGTCGGTCAGATTCTCGATGGCCTGCGCAGCGTTGCGGTAGGAGCGGATGCGGAAGGAGTCCTGGCCGTCAATTTCCAGCAGGTCGGCAGTTTCGTAGAGAACTGTGGCGATGGATTTGTTGTCCATTTGTGCAGTTAAGATTAAACAATTCAGAGGGAGAGAGCCAGAGCCCTGGTTTGAATCTGCGGGAGCAGAAATGCGGAGACGAGGAGTATTCCGAGCAGTGCATTAATCACGATATCGCGGCCTCGCATAGTAGCGAGGACTCCGCCCGTGACTGACTATAGCCGTGCCAAGCTCAACAGCAACGCTTTATCACGCGCTCTTGGTAACGTTGGTGGCCTGCGGTCCCTTGGCGCCCTCGGTGATTTCGAACTCGACCGCGTCGCCTTCCTGCAGGCTCTTGTAGCCTTCGGAACTGATCGCGCTGTAGTGTACGAAAACATCGGGGCCGTCGGCGCGGCCGATGAACCCGTAGCCCTTTGCGTTGTTAAACCACTTTACTGTGCCTTTCAGTCTTTCCACGTACCCCCTCTTTCCGCACGCCCTTCGTGTGGGGGTGGGCCCAGGGACGTGCCCGCATAGGATGCATTTTGGAGCGATTAGGATGAGGTGTCAAGGCGAAACAGGGGTAGAAAACGTCTAATTTTCTTCGGCCGAGGAAGCGATCAAGAGAACCTAGGTTGGGCGGCCCATTTGCTCCGCTTGGGGCAAGCGACGGAAGCTGGCCTCCGCTTAGGTCATCTCAAGCTTTTACTTAAGTTCCCGCGGCTAACCTGGTGATCGAGCCACAAGACTGACGAGATGGTTTTTGCATCGCGAATCTTGCCGGCCATCACCATGCGAACCGCGCTCGGCAACGGCACCATGCGTTTGTAGATGATTTCGTCAGGCTCGGGCTTTGCCTGGCCGGCGTGTAATCCAGTGGCCAGGAACACAGACATTGTTTCGGCAACGAATCCGGGGCTGGCGTAGAAGTGCAGAATGCGTCGCCAGTGCGCAGCCGTATATCCCGTTTCTTCAAGGAGTTCGCGGCGGGCGGCGGGAAGCAGCTTCTCGCCGGGATCAATACGGCCGGCAGGAAGTTCCCACAAATAATCCTGGGCCGCGTGGCGATATTGGCGCTCAAGCAATACATGAGGGATGGGGCCGGAATCGTCGACCGCCAAAATAACTACAGATCCGGAGTGATGGATGACATCGCGACGGGCGGCGACGCCTCCGGGTTCCTGAACTTGGTCAGTGGTGACCCAGAAAGCCGGGCCTTCGTAAACGGTGCGGGAAGAAATCAAGCGAGCTTTGGGATGGGAACGCTTCGGCGGTTTTAGAGTTTGAGATTTTGTTTTCGATTTCGCTCGCGAAGATTTCGGCATAGGAACAATATAGAACACGCCCCTTGCTTTCGGCGCCCGAAGCGGAAGTGCGTAATGCAGGCGGCGTGATGAGGGCAACGGCTCTGGGTTCTGCTATTCTGCCGGCATGCCTCGAGACAAGTCAGCTAAGCCCCGGATTTCGTTGATTGGTGCGGGAAATCTGGGGGATGCATTTGCGACGTCTTTGCACGAAGCAGGATTCGTAATCGAGCAAATCGTCTCCCGCGCGGCCGGAGTGTCTTTGCGACGGGCGAAGAGCCTGGCGGCTGAGGTCGATGCGTCTGCGACATTTTTGGGGCACGACCGGAGCAACATCAAAATTGCTGCAGATGTTGTTTGGTTCTGTGTACCCGATGGAGCAATTGCCGGCGTCGCGAAATCTCTCGCGACCGCAATCGATTGGACGGGTAAAGCGGCGCTGCATTCGAGCGGCGCACTCACCAGCGACGAACTGGGCGCGTTGCGGCGAAGAGGCGCGGCGGTGGGATCGGCGCATCCACTGATGACATTTGTGCGCGGTTCGAGACCTGTTTTCGCGGGGGTTCCATTTGCCATCGAAGGCGACCGGAAGGCGGTGCAGGCGGCGCGGGCCATCGTGAAGGATCTGGGAGCTGAATCGTACTCCATTCGCGCCAAGGACAAGGCGGCTTACCACGCGTGGGGAACCTTCGCGTCGCCTCTATTCACGGCGCTGCTGGCGGCCAGCGAGCAGGTGGCGATCTCCGCTGGAGTGAAGCGGAGTGCAGCGAGGCGAAGAATGCTGCCGATACTGAAGCAAACACTCGCCAACTATGAAGCGCTTGGTGCAGCGAAAGCATTCAGCGGGCCGATCGTTCGGGGAGATGTCGATACCGTAAAGCAGCATCTCACCGTCTTGTGTGACATACCAGCGGCGCAGCAAGTCTATGTTGCGCTGGCACGAGCAGCGCTGGCTTATTTGCCGGCCAAGAATAAAGACTTGCTGAGGCGAATTCTCAATATTCGTTTCTAACGTGGTTTACGCCTTCGTGAAATACTTTAGCCATCGCTCGGCGCGACCGAGCGCAAGCATTTAGATGACGACTGGTAGGGACTCTAGACTCAACAGCACTGCACGCATGCGGCGAACCAAGCTGATTTTGGTCTTGCTTCTCGCTCTCGGCACCAGCTACTACTACTTCGACTTGCTTCTGCCCGAGGCACGTGCGCGGAACGCAGCCATCGGAATGGCGGGAGGCTATGGGTATGGCGGGGATTTTTATCCGATCTGGCTGACCGGCAGAGAACTGCTGCGCCACGGCAGAGATCCCTACACGCAACAGATGACGCAGGAAATTCAGATCGGCCTTTTTGGCCGGACCATGGACCCGCGCCGCAAAACCGACCCGCCTGCTAACTTCCGCGCATTCGTTTACCCGCTTTACACTGACCTGCTTGCTGCGCCGTTGACTCCTCTGGGGTTCGATGGCGCTCGATTGGTGCTGGGGTTGCTTTTGCCGTTCCTTACGGCAAGCAGCTTGGTTTTCTGGCTCAAGGCTTTTGGCCTGCCAGTTCGGCGCAGCACGCTCGCTATCATTAGCGTTTTGACTCTGGTAAGTTATCCCGTTTTGGAGGGTCTGTACGCGCAGCAGGCAGGTCTCTTTGTGGGGGCTGTGTTGGCGGCGACGGTGGCGGCTTTGGCTCGTAGACAGAACTTACTCGCGGGGATGCTGCTCGCGGTGGCTTGCGTGAAGCCGCAACTTGTTTGGCTGCTGGCGATCTGGCTGCTGCTGTGGGCTGTCAGCGGCTGGAAGCGTCGAAAAGTCTTCGCTCTTAGCTTTCTGTTTACCCTAGCGACGCTGTTCCTGGCGAGTCAACTCGTCTTGCCGGGATGGTTCGTTGCATGGTGGCGGTCGATAACTGCGTACCCGAGCTATACTTTGCCGCCGCTCACACAATTAGTGCTGGGCAGGCTCCTAGGAGATGCAGTAGGGCTTGCCATGCTGGCGCTGGCAGGCGTGATTTGCTGGATCGCCCACCGCCAAGAACCGACATCTGCAGAGTTTTCTCTGGCCGTGAGTTTTGTCTTGGCGGTAACTATTATTCTCTCCCCCACTGGCGGTGCCGTCTACGACCAAGTCCTTTTGATTCCAGCGATTTTTTGGCTGGGTGCCCAGCGTGCCCTGATCCTTGAGGCCGGCCTCCCGATCCGCGTCGAGGGGTTTGCAACTGTGATCGCATTGTCCTGGCAGTGGTTTGCGGGATCTGGAGTAGCGCTCGTCTCGGTATTCTTTCCGGTTTGGGCGAGACGCCCAGCGGCCCTCGTGTTTCCGACTCGTATGGCCGCACCCTTACCATTCGTCATTCTCGCCCTGTTATCTTTCTTTGTCGTGAGGCTCATGCGCGAAGAGGCCAAGACCGAAGTGCCCCTTCCCGAACATAGCTAGAAGCCGGAAAGACACACTTAACAGTTGAGCCTAGCGCGATGTAAAGAGGTGCCCGAGTTTTTCTTTCTTGGTTTTCAGGTACTCTTCGGCGTGTGGGCTCGGCGGGACTTCACACGGCACACGTTCAACCACCTGGAGCCCGGCGCGTTCCAGCGCTTCGACTTTTTCAGGATTATTCGAAAGCAGGCGCACTTTGCTTACGCCGAGAGATTTCAGAATTTCCGCTGGCAGACCAAACTCACGATAGTCGGCCTTAAAGCCGAGGCGTTCGTTGGCCTCAACCGTGTCCAGGCCGGCATCCTGCAATTCGTAGGCTTGCAACTTTGCCATCAGGCCAATGCCGCGGCCTTCCTGCTGTTCGTAGATCAGGATTCCCGCGCCTACGTCGCGAATCATGGAAAGTGCCATCTCAAGCTGCTGCCCGCAGTCGCATCGCAGGGAATGGAAGACGTCGCCGGTCAGGCATTGGGAGTGGACCCGCACCAGCGGGGGGGGGGACTGAATGTCACCCATCACCAAAGCGACGGCATCTTCGACGCGCGGACTGCTATCATCTCCGTTTTGGTTGGTTTCAGCTTCACTGCGAAACCCGTAGATTCGGAAATTTCCCCAACGGGTAGGGAAGTCTGCCGACGCCAACTGCTGAACCTTTTTTTCGGCCACAACTCAATTATATCGGGCGCGACTGGCAAGAGCGTGGCTAGACTCGTGGAAAGGACTGCCGGCCCTGGCGCTAACCTCTTGCTCTGAAGTGAAAGATGGCATCCTGCTTGGAGGGAATGGCGGTACCGTTATGTGTCGCGGGATGGAAGTGCCAACTGTCGAGTGCAGCGAGAAATTTTTCGTCGAGCTTCGGCCCCATGCTGTGTATCACCGTTTTGCGGACAATTTCTCCACGCTCGTCAATCGTAATCTCGACCACCACATTGCCTTCGGAGTCGGGCAGCTCCCACGGATAGACCATTGGATCGGCAGTGGTGATGGGCAAAGCGGGACGAATCTCGTCGCCATAAACTGGGCCGCCGGGCAGCGTACCATAAGATAATCCCGCCAGCGCACCGTGGCCTTGTTTGGAGAGCATTGCCGTCTTCGAATTGTCCTCAGCCGAATTTTGAGAAAGCGCAGCGCTTGGAAGTGCGAGCTTGGCCGGCGCGAAATCTTTTTTCCAGCTCAACTTTTCATGACCAAGATGCTGATGACGATATTTCTGCGTCGCGCTGTCGGGCGAACTTGTCTCGCTGTTATCTGGTGACTGGGTGGGGAAGTACAGCCGCGCAAGAACTCTACCGTTGTGTCCGAGTGCGATGGAGGTCGGCGTCAACAACTGGGGTTCAGGCGAATGCAGCAGCCAACCGAAAAGTATGGCGTGCAGCGCCAGTGAGCCAGTTACAATCCTGCCCTGTTGCGGCGTTGCACGATGCAATTGCGAAAACATCGAGAGAAAGCTCCCACAGCCAAATGTTAGGTTAGACGGGCAATGGGGGGATTCGTCAAGATGTTTTTGGGTAGTTGGTAGTGTCTAGGAATTGCGATATTTCGTTTCCGAACGCCATGGTGTGATGACCGAAGTGTCGCTTCCAGGTTCGGTTCTCGTTCGACAACGTACGCGGCGCTGATCGAAATGTGTAAATCGGTACCGCGAAAGCGTGGTGTGGAGGCCAGAACGCTGTTAAAATGAACAGGCAAACCAGCAAAACATCAGGTCAGTGGGGCTATAGCTCAGCTGGGAGAGCGCGTCGTTCGCAACGACGAGGCCGTCGGTTCGAGCCCGACTAGCTCCACCATATCAACTCCCTGACTGACTTAACTGAAGCCGGGTTTGCTTACCGCGCGCTTGGCCGGCCATACTTCACCTCGCTACCCTTGTTTATACAGCGACAGGTCTTTGCAGCCACTTTGTCTTTTCGCAAAATTCGTAAAGTTCTTCCCGAAACTTGGGGTGTGAAATATCGATCAACGCCTGCGCTCGCTGCGCGATAGTCTTGCCGTGCAGATTCGCAACTCCGTATTCAGTCACTACGTAGCGAACTAGGCCGCGCGACGTCACTACTCCTGCGCCCGGGCTCAGCATGGGCACAATTCGCGAGATCGCGCTATCTTTTGCGGTGGACGAAATCGCGATGATTGATTTTCCTCCCTTGGATCGTCCGGCGCCGAGCAGGAAATCAACCTGCCCGCCGATGCCGCTATAGAAACGAGTGCCGATTGAATCCGAGCAAACCTGTCCGGTGAGATCGATTTGCAGCGCGGAGTTGATGGCGACCATGTTGTCGTTGCGCGCGATCAGGGCGGGGTCGTTGGTGTATGCCGTGGGGTGAAACTCGAAGATCGGATTGTTGTCCACGAAGTCGATCATGTTTTTCGTCCCTAGGACAAATCCAAGAATGATCTTCCGGGGCTTGAAGTTCTTGCGCGCACCCGTGAGCACCCCCGCTTCGATCAGGGGAATCACGCCATCGGAGACCAGTTCGCTGTGGATTCCCAAATCCTTCCGGTCCATCAGAAACGGCAGCACGGCATCAGGGATTCCGCCAATGCCAGTCTGGAGCACCGCTCCATCCTCAATCAATCCAGCGACGTTGCGCGCGATGGCTACATGCATATCAGTTATGACTGGGCGCTTCATCGCGCAGAGAGGCCGTGAAGAATCTACGATCGCGTCGAGCTCATTTACGTGAATAAAACTGTCTCCATAGGTGCGCGGCATCTGGTCGTTAATCTGCGCCACCACGTGGCGGGCATACTTCGCGGCAGTGAGCGACGTATCCACGCCTACACCGAAGCTGCAGAAGCCGTGCGAGTCGGGAGGTGAGAGCTCCAGCAAGGCCACATCAATGGGCATGGCCCCACTCTCAAAGAGTTCCTCAATCTCGCTCAAGTAGATCGGCGTGTAATCGGCGCGGCCGTCGTTGATCGCCTCGCGAACGTTTCCGCCGATGAACACCGCGTTATGCCGGAAGTGCCCCTCCATTTCGGGAGCCACATAAGGCGCGGCGCCCATGGTCATCATGTGAACGATTTCCACGTCCTGCACAACGGGAGCGCGGCGCATCAGCGCCTCGACCAGGGTCTCAGGCTCTGCGCAACCCGGCTGAATGTAGACGCGCATCCCCGACTCAACGCAACGGAGTGCCTCGTCGGGAGTTCGCACTTTCTTCTTGTAATCTAGTTCCCAGTACATACACTCCCCGTCAAATGGACCGACACCTCAAGCCATCCTCAGCCGTTCCTATCTTCGACCTTCGTTTTTTTTCAGGCTAGGACAGAAGGCACATGAAACTGTGACGGCGATCACAACTGCAGCTCCGGTATGACCGGATTGGGAAATCGTAATAATCCGCCTCCGACCGAGGGGCTGGTCAGGTTATGTTGCTTCGGGTTGGAGTGCCTTCAGATTAGCCGTGGTTTAGCTCGCGGCGATTTAGTTCGCGGTTCCGATCTGAGTCAAGACCCAAAGTCGTAATCCTTCTGCGTACTTCTTTCGCATCCAACGCTGCTAGAATCTCCGTAGTTCCACGCCAATACCTGCAAAGGCATTTATGCCGATCTCCCCCAGAACCGTTGCTGGTTACCTGCTATCGACAGCAGTGTGTTTTTCTCTGTCGGCCTCGGGCCACGCGCAAGCTGCGTCCTCGGTGCGGCGGGTGCAGGTGCTGCACAATAAGGGGCAGGTTGAAATTGAGATTGAAGCCAGTGATCGAATGGTTCCGCAAACTCAGTTGTTAGCCAATCCTGATCGTCTGGTTGTCGATTTCCCGAATGCGGTTCCCGGAGCGCAACTGCGCAATCAGGCAGTCAATCGCGCACAGGTGAAGAGCCTGCGGGTGGGTCTGTTTTCGGCGAAGCCTCCGGTGACGCGCATTGTGCTCGATTTGAACGGACCGCAACGTTACCAGGTTTTTCCTGATGGGCGAACCGTGATTGTGAAAGTAGGAACTGCGGGTTCAGAAGCTGCCGGATTGAATCCGGCGTCGAGTCCTCTGAAAAATTCTGCGGCGCGTCCTTCTCGACTCGGTTTGGTGAATACGACATATCCGACGCAGCAGGTGCGGATCTCGGAGCCTGCACCGCCTCCCGTGAAGCCGCCGCTTGAAGTTTCGTTTCACGATGGGCTGTTGTCGATTAGCTCGAACAAGGCAAATCTTTCGGAAATTCTTGCGGCTGTGCACCAGCGCACCGGCGCCGACATCGCCATTCCCGCAGGCGCGGAGCAAGAGCAGGTGATGGGCGATATGGGTCCGGCCCCGGCTCCGGAAGTGCTGGCTCACTTGCTGAACGGATCGAAATTCAATTTTCTGATTATCAGTTCGACAACTCGTCCCGGCGCGCTTGATCGAGTAATTCTCAGCCCGCGCTCCGAAGCGCTCGCTCCGCTGCCGTTGCCTCCGTCTCTGGCGCCGCAGCCGACACAAGCGCGCGTTGAGCCCGAGCAAGAACAGGAAGCTGACATCCCTCCAGCCTCCTCGGCACCCGTGCCGCCGGCTCCAACCCAACCTCCGCCAATGCCTCCCGACGCGAAAGCCGCACCGGACGCGCCAGAATAGCGCTCAGGCTTCCTGATTCAATTCAGTGTGATTTCGATTACGGCGGCGTGATCAGGCGGACGGGTACGGGGGAAGTTCCGTTGACCGCAGGATTCGTCGCGCTGTTGCTGCATCCGGAAACGTTCATCACGGTCACGTTGACATTGCCCGTAGTAGTGGTATCAACGCTGTTGATAAAAACCTGCAGAAAGCCAACGATGGTAACCTGCGCGGGCAGAGCGGTGGCAGTGGAGGCCGGACTGTCGAAGATAGGGATCGTAACGATGGAATTGCTAGTGGTAACTACATCGTTGTCAAAGACAACTCCCTTTTGCACGAGCGGATTGTTAAATCCAGCCTCGATTTTAAAGGGATAGGGCGTGGTCACAAGTGTGTCCTGTCCCCCGGTGCCGTAATTTGTTAGGCAAGCCGCCGCGGTCGCGGTATCGCCGGTAGGGGCGGTCAGATATACAGGGTTTTCGGTTAAATCGTAGTTTGTCGCATTTGCCGTGCCGCACGCATACACAGTGTTTTGATCACATCCGGCAATCGCTGCCTGATACCCTGTCGTCGAACAGCCTGACACCACCGCTGCAGCAGGGGTACCTGAAATTTGTGCCGGGATGTAACGCAAAACGCCGCCGACACCGCCGGTGTACCCGGGTGAAGGAGTTATCAAGGCGCAGGCGTTTGCAGCACCACCCGGGGTACAGTCTGCATTAAGATTGAAGTTCTCGCCAATTAGACCGTTCGGGTAAATCCCTGGGTTGCCAATCGATCCGTTATTTGTGGCAACAAAGAATGAGTTAAGGAAGAGTGGATTCGACGGGTTTCCCGGGTCGCGGTTGGGTATAATCCAAGGCTTTACGCAGCGCGGCTGAACGGGAATCATGCTCCCCCCTCCGCTGCCCGAAGCGGAAGAGTTGTATGCCTCGGCAGTGGCGGTGGCGCTCACGCTGATTCCAGAGTAGGTACTGTTGAAGAGCGAAAAAATGTGTGCGAAGAAGATTGGCAGGTTGATCCGCTTCACCGTAACTGTCACGGTGGGGTTAATAGCGAAGGCGGCTCCCAAAGTTGAGCAATCCGAAGCCGCCCCTCCTGCATTTCCTGCGCCGTAGGTCACGGTTACGGTGCTGGCGGGAGCGCCAGCGACAAAGTTCTGTGTTGCCTGGGCTAACTTGATCGCGGCTTGACTGGCATACGGAGTCGCTCCGCCGCAGGTGGCAGCCCAGGTTCCGTCAGCGCTCCCATTCGTTGGATCTCCAGTGAGACCCGAGATAGAAATTAGCCTCGCCGCTGTTAACGCCGCGGCGTCGGCAGCACGCTGGGCCTCGGCCTTGGCCTGGTAAAGGGTGCCGATGTCGATCGACAGCGCGGCCATGGCGATAATCGTGGCCAGCGCGATCGCTACCAGCGCCATGGTAACTCCGCGCTCCCTCGATCGCGGGGGCGTGCCGTTTTGTGGGCGGCGGATTAACGGCGAAAGCATGGCAAGGTTCTCACTTCCGGTTTCTCAATTCTCGTTGAACGTTCCGGCTGCGGTATTTATCGTTGTTGGGCCAGCAAACGACGCGCCGAACAATCCGGCCACGCCCCCGTATTTCCAAGTGTAGGGATAAGAGATCAAGACACAGGTGCCGATTAGGTGGACTGTGGTGGCATTCGCGGTCATCGTGCTTGTGCAACCCCGGTTCACGGAGACCGTGATTCCGCTACCCGAGCAGGTCCCAACGGTAGTGGAGTTCCACGTAAGCCCGGTCTGTGTGGGGGACGGAGTCGACAAACCGCAGTCGTTGACCTTTGCGGAGATCAGGTAGTTATCCACTACCTGAAACGCGTCGCTTACAGATACCGGCAGGCTGGCGTTAAGATCGGTCGCTGGGTCGGAGGCCGCCACACGAGCGCCTTCGCGAGCCGCATTCGTGAGCTTTTGCTTCAGGGAGAGCGCGCTGCTGAAATCAAAAATTCCGATGGCGAACAGCACGAGCAAGGGTAACGAGAGCGCAGTTTCCACGATCTGCGAAGCGCGGTCGCTTCCGCAGGCTCGCTTGATCGACGCCAGCAATCCGCACGGCTTGGTCGGGGCTCGCATCATTGCGTCTCCGCCCGCATTGCCGACTCCCCCGCAATACGCATGTTTGCCAGATCGAGCGTATTGCAGGGCTGCGGATAACAGGGGATGGTGAGATCGAATGGAACCTGATAACGTGCGCTGACTGACGTGCCACAGGTACCCATCCCGCCTAGCGACGGGTAGGACAGCTGAACATTCTCCTGGACGCAGATATCGCTGACGGTACCGTCGCAGGCCTTCGATGTTCCCGCACAGGAAGAAGTCGCACTGCCGCACGCGCACAACGCGGGCCGCGTCCACTTGGAAATGGGCACGAGTGCACTCTTGCTCAGATGCGCAGACGCAAGCGCGGCATAGACGGCGGTCTGAGCGTTCTGGGCCGGAGTGCTAGTTGCAGTACACGTTGTGCAAGCCGGAGCAACCGCCGCTTCTGCGGCTGCCCTAGTTCCGCTGGTAAGCGTACCGAAAATCAGGAAGCCATACCCGAAAAAGAAGACGGCGAGAAAAGCCATAAAGAATATCGGAAACACCATCGCGGCTTCTGCGATTTCCGAGGCGCGTGTATCCCGCGCCAATTCAAGCCATTTAGTCCATCGCGATTTGGACATCCTAATGAGCTCCCAACTGTTTCCAGTTCCAAATGCCGATCAGCACTACCGCCAAAGCCAACGCGACTCCATACGGGACTTTCAACGACTGCGGATTATCGAGCGAAACCTCCGCGCCGGGCATGCGAAACGTCGCCATTGACGCCAGCAGCCGGCCGATGTTGCGAAACGTTTGCCTGAGCCGTCTCTTATAAATTACCAGCCCGAGCGCCATAACTCCGGCGATGAAGATCGAGACCATCAGCAGATCTAACAGCGCCCCCGGCCCCACGAACGCGCCCAACGCTCCTGCCAGCTTCCAATCGCCTGCGCCCAAGCTGCGCACCAGAACAAAGGGTACCAGCACAAGCAGCCCTAAGCCAGCGCCCAGGAGGGCCATTCTCAAGCCGAGCCACCCTCCCGCCACGGTATTGACCGTCAGGCCGATAAAGAATCCCGGCACGGTCAGCCAGTTTGGGATGCGACGGCTACGCCAATCGGTCCATCCCGCAATCAGCGCTAAAAGAACCGCCAGCCCCAGAGCGACCGCCTTCAAGCGGACCCCTGGCTAAACATTCTACCTTTGCATCGCATTGTAGTGTTAAATTGTTGCAAAGGCTGCATTTCAGTCGGCTCCCATTAAGCCTGATGGTTACGCGCTCCAAATGTCTGAACGACTGCAATCGGGCCACTGCGGCGGATTTTCCCACAGGCAGGAAGGGAAGTCAATGAAGTCTGGCGGGAAAACGAACCGGACGTACTGCCTAGTCCCGCTGGCTGCTGCGGCGCGCCGGCTCCAGGGAGTCACTAACGCCAAAAACCCCGCCCAAGCTAAGCTTGGACGGGGCCGTTTCAGTGTTTCCTCAAGCTTACCGGTTGAATGCTCCCGAGCCGTTGTGCTCGGCTACGGTGCGCTTGGCGGTGTCGGCTAAGGCTTTGGCTTGTGGCAGAAGGTCCAATCCCTTCAAAACCTCGGGATCCGATTCAGCGCGCACCTTCATGCCCTCATCCTGACCAAAAGCGTCAACAAAGATTTCCGCTTTGATGTTGGACCGGAGCCAGTCGTTGTTGTCGAGCAGGTCGGCCTGGGTGTAGGGAACCGACGCTTCGTCGAGAGACTTGCGGAACTCCAGCAGGGTAGCATCGTCCACATCAAAGCTCTTCGTGGGATGGTGAGTGACCACATAGCGCTTGGCGAAGTTGAAAAATGCGTAGTGCTGCAGCAGCGTGTCCTGGAAGTGATTACCCTTCAGCGGAGGGATCACAACGTCAGGAGAGATGCCGCCTCCGCCGTAGACGGTTCGTCCGCTGTCGGTGAGCTTCACCTCGCGGTTGGCGTTGCTGCCGGATTCGGTATCGCGGTTGTAGTAGTAATCGTAGAGCGAAATGTTGCTATAGTCGCGCTGGATCAAGCGGCCACTGGGCGTGTAGTAGTGAGCGGTGGTGAGGGCGAGGCCGGTATTCTCCGACAACGGATAAACGGTTTGAACCAGGCCCTTGCCGAACGTAACTTCGCCGACGATCAGTCCCCGATCATGATCCTGAATCGCTCCGGAAACAATTTCCGCCGCCGAAGCCGTCAGGCGATTTACCAGAACGACGAGAGGATAATCCTTGCCGCCGTTGCCGTGCTGCGCAACGTAACGCTTTTCTGCCGATGCGCGGCCATGGTGCGAAACGATTACTTGACCTTTCTTCAATAACTTGTCAGCTACTCCCACGCCTTCGCTCAGCAGCCCGCCAGGATTGCCGCGCAGGTCGAGAATCAAGCCCTTCAGATCGCCAAACTCATCCAGGGCCTTTGAGACTTCCTCTTCCGTGGTTTCGTTGAAGCCGGTAACGTGCAGGTAACCAATGCCCGGCTTGATGAGGAAGTGAACGTCCACGCTGTAGCGCGGAATCTCGTCACGAATCAGCGTGAACTCCATCGGCTTCTCCACGCCTTCGCGCGAGATGCTGATGTGTACGGTGGTCCCCTTGGGGCCTTTGAGCATGTCGGCAACGTCGCCCGTGCTCAGGTTTTCGGTGGACTTGCCATCGACCGCAATGATCACGTCGCCGGGATGAATGCCGGCTTTATAGGCGGGCGTGCCGGTGAATGGGAAAATTACGATTACTTTATTGTTGCGCGGCCCGACGGTCATGCCGACGCCGTAGTATTTGCCGCGCTGGTCTTCGCGCATCAGCGCGTAGGATTTGGGATCGAAGAAATTCGAGTGCGGATCAAGCGCGTGCAGCATCCCCGGAATGGCGCCGTTATAAATCGCCTTATCCGGATTGACGGGTTCTGCGTAGTTATTCTCGACGATCGAGTAAACGTCAGTGAACTGCTTCAGGCTGTCTTTGACGTCGTTGTCGCTGCCAAGCGAGGACTGCTGTCCGGTATGCTGGGCAAACAGAATCCCCAGAAAGCCGCAAGCAAGCAGAAAAAAAACCACCAGGAGAAGTGAGCGGCGAGAACTACGTGCCATTGAAATTTCCTTCGATTAGGGTGTCAGACCACCCGGCTACAGCGCTGA
>Ga0207074_1071_pt1 | contig 16760 bp, 13 predicted proteins | sample Alteio_BWMinHeat_66_FD_153567 | JGI IMG/M metagenome (GOLD analysis project Ga0207074, IMG submission 153567) | Enriched cells from forest soil in Barre Woods Harvard Forest LTER site, Petersham, Massachusetts, United States -... | ecosystem: Environmental > Terrestrial > Soil > Temperate forest >...
TAAAAGAGCTTGAACAATCATCAGAAGGTTCTTTAAATAAATTTTCAGAATTGAATCTAAATTCTCCTAAGCAAGTAAGTGAAATTTTATTTGATTATTTAAAGTTGGCTCCTGTAAAAAAAACTTCGGGCAAAACACTTTCCACAGATTATGAAGTTCTAAAAAAACTTTCAAAATTGCATCCTATTCCAAATCTGATTATTAAGTATCGCGAATTATTTAAACTTAAAACTACCTATTTGGAATCTCTTGTTGAAGCCGTAAAGCTAAAGACAAAAAAAATTCATACAAGTTTTAATCAGGTTGCTGTGGCCACTGGAAGACTTTCAAGCTATGCACCTAACTTGCAAAACATTCCAGTATACAAATTTAATGTTAGAGGTGCATTTAAGCCGGCTCAAGGCTTTAGTTTAATTTCAGCTGATTATTCACAAATTGAGTTGAGAGTATTAGCCTATTTTTCTAAAGATCCTGTGCTTATTGAAGCTTTTATGCATAATAAGGATATTCATTCTATAACAGCCGGCCGACTTTTTAATGTGCCTGTTGAAGAAGTAACATCCGAGCAAAGGCAAATTGGTAAGCGTATAAATTTTAGTATTTTATATGGTCTAACTGCTCATGGACTTGCTAATGATCTTGAAATATCTCATACTACAGCAAAAGATTATATAAATAAATTTATGGCTCAATATCCTCAAGTTTCTGTATGGATGGACCAAGTTGTTGAAAATACCAAAGAAAGAGGATATACCCAAACTTATTTGGGAAGAAGGCGATATTTGCCGGGTATTTATGAGAAAAATAAAACATTGTTTGACCTTGCTCGAAGAGTTGCGATTAATACTGTTGCTCAAGGTACCGCTGCTGAGATAGTAAAGTTGGGGATGATTCAGTTAGATAAACTATTTGTTGAAAATAATCTTAAAGCGTCCATTCTTTTGCAAATTCATGATGAACTTATAATAGAATGCGCAATTGATCAAGAAAAAGCAGTTGCTGAACTTGTTAAAACTTCATTAGAGAATGTGGTGCAATGGAATATTCCATTATTGGTTACTACAAGAATAGGTACTGATTGGCAATCTATCACCAAATAATGTGCTTTCTTTTATTAGATTTATAATCCCAATATTATTCAAATTGTCAATATACTCTTGAATTTTGGTTTCTAAATAAGTGATAATTTTATTGTACGGTTCTTAAATTATAACATTAGGAAGCTTATAATGAATCAAATAAAATTTCTAAGTATTTTGGTTGCCTTATTTTTTTTTACGAAATCTTTATTTATATTTGCGAATGACAATAATGTCTTTTCTTCTTTATTAGGATCTTTAGAGTCTCTAGCAAACCAAAATTTACATATTTCCCACCAAATGCCGGCAGATATAGCTGATTATCAAAAGAAAGTCCGAAGTGAAATTGCCAAAGTGAAATTATCTCCATTAATTGGTAGTGAAAGGATCACGCCGGAATTGGTTTATGAAGGAACTTCTTGGATTGAGTCATATTTTATGAATAATAGAAATTTTGACTTCTTAAGGCCATTAATTCCTTCTGAAATTGCTATAGTTGAGAAACAAGCTAAAGATGAATTAGATAGGATCTTTAAAGATAAGCATGAGCATGAATCTTATTTTGAAGGTTTAAATAAAAAGATATTTGATATTAATCTTGAGCAGGAAAGACTTAATCAAGGGTTAAAGCGGTTTATCGATAATAGATCTAAAATTGAGCAAGACGAAGAATTTAAGGGTTTTTTTAGATTATTATCTCTGGTTAAAAATAGAGATAATCTTTATGGATTAGAAAATATTCTTTATCCGGAAAGAATTATATCTACTGACCTAAATACATCTTTGAATAATTTAGAAAAATATACATTTCCTGATAGTGTTGTGTTTCGTAATAATTTGCAAAGCTATTATAAACTAATATCAAGTATGAAACCTGATAACGATAGCTTTGATGCTGTCCATGCAGCTTTTGGCCTCTTATTATCTATGGTACTTGAGTTTAATAAACCTAAATTTCAAAAATTCATAGAGGATGCTATTGATGGGGCTGATGATCCTAGGCTTACCGGTGATGAATTCAATAAAAAATTAAATGGTTTAGATAGAGGTCGACAAGAGCAGGTTAAAAGAAAAATGGAAAAATTTGCTTCTAGTTATGGAGCGAGTATCTATTTGTTTTCAAGAGACCCTTTTTTAGATATTTACCGAAGTTGGCAACACCTTTATGAAGAATTACAAAAGGGGGCAGTTGATGAGCATTTTCAGGTGAGCTTGAAGGATAAAGAGGTGCTAACCAACAAATTAATGGATTATATTTTCCGTTATGCATCATCAGATTATAGCTTGAGTAACGAATTATATTACTCACATATTTTTGCTGCCCTGCTGGGAGAAGTATCTAAAGTCGAATCTGAAGATTTCAACAAATTAATAGAAAATCCTGCTATTAAAGCTCATTATGAAAACATAATCAAAGAAATAGAAAAATTTAGAAAAAATTGTTTATTGAAATTCGATAAAGCTATAGCGATGATTGAAAAGAATCCTTACAATGAGCAACTGAAGAAAACTTTAACGGAATTGAGTAGTCAAAATTTAAAATCAGCTGAAGAGTTACTTATTAAATTTATTTCATCGCAGGTATCTTTAAAATCTTTACTGGAAAAACAATCGAAAGAGTGCATTGATGAAATTAATTCTAATGAGTTATTTAAAACTGTGCATCATGAATTTCCATCTGGAGATATAATGGAAAAAGATTTAGACCAATATATGTTAGAGCATGCAAATTCAGTTAAAAATAATGGTAAAGTTTTGTTAGATTCTGAAATTATGGCTTCTCTGTTTATACAAAAGGTTGATATTTTGAAAAAACAAACGAGTGGTTCACAAGATCAACCTGGAGAAAATTTATATGATATTTTAAGGCGTACGGTATTAAAGCGCCGACAAGCTATTGCAGGGAAGACAGGAGATATTGGTGTGGATGGGGATGAAGGCGATTCTGAAGAAGAAGATGATGAATGGGAGGAATAGCCCTAATTAGATTTAGACAAATGGAAATTGACGAATAGAAAATGAATGAAATTGTTTAAATATTTTTCTTGAAGTTTTTAAAAATTAAATTATACTCAAAAACATAATGGTTTAAAAATATTAAAAAAATTAATATTTGTTTATTGCAAAGTGTCTGATTGCAAAAATTTGATGAGGTTTGTTAATTTATGTTGACCATTTTGTTTAACTCATAATCTAAATGGCTAAAAAAATTCTAAATAGGGGTTATGGGGGTTGCCAGGGTTTTGCGAAGCCCTGGTTCTTTTTTTTGAACTCGTTATTTAATCAATTTATCCAATTTTTTTCTTGGAAGTATAAGAGATTTTTTCTTTTTAAAAAACTCTTTCCAAGGATCTCCCATTTTTTCTAATCGGCTAAAGATAGTATTAATGTTATAAACTTGGGAGGATGTTAATTTAGGATTATCTAATTCATCCCATTCAAGAGGGGTTGCGACTGGAGCCTTTGGATAGGGCCTTACTGTATAAGGAACTGCCGCTGTTGCACCGACTTGATTTCTTAAAGTATCAATAAATATTTTATTTCCACGTTTGTTTTTTCTGATTTCCAATGTTATTAATTCTGGATATTTTTGTAATAAAATAGTTGAACAATCATCAGCGAACATTTTGACATGTTTAAAATCTACTGTTGGTTGAATAGGGCAAACTACATGCATCCCATGAGATCCAGTTGTCATTACATAAGGGTTTAGGCCGGTTTGTTCTAAAATTGCTTTTAAGAGCAATGCTAATTTGATTATATTTGAAAAATCCGATGTTGATGGATCAAGATCAAATATTAATTTATCCGGATAATCTAACTTGGTGAATCTAGAAAGCCAAGAATGAAATGTAATAGTACCAAAATTTGCCAAATAAACTAAGGTAGCTGCATTTTGGCAAAGTGCAAAATTGGTGGTCCCATCAGATTTTGGAACTTCTATAGTTTTTATCCATGAAGGGAAATAATCCGGTGTATTTTTTTGAAAAAAAGATTGACCGTTAATTCCTTCAGGAAATCGCTGTAGCATTAATGGCCTATCTTTTATATGTTGAAGCATATAAGGTGATATTTTGAGGTAGTAGTCTATTAGTTCACCTTTGGTAATTTTTGGGAAATAGATTTTGTCCTCATTGGTTATATCGAGAATATGGGTTCCAACCTTTAGTTTGGTCATATTGATTTAACTTTTATTTTACACTCTTATTTTTTATGGAACTTGCCATTAACAATTAATAACCTTAGATCATTTCTAGCTTAGATGTCACTAATTTTGATATAATAATTTAAAATGGTTTATTAATTTGAGGTTAATTATGAAAGAAAATATGATTACGACAGCTTTTGAATTACCAGGTTATACTATTGTTGAATCTTTTGGGATTGTAAAAGGTATATCAGTAAGATCTAGAAGTCTTATAGGTAATATGGCAGGAGCCATTAAAGCTCTTTTTGGTGGAACAATTGGTGTTTATGTTGGACTATGCGAAAAAACAAGAAAAAGTGCTTTTGATACTATGATTAAGCATGCTGAGGAAGTTGGAGCAAATGCTATAGTTGGAGTCCGATACGATTCAAATGAAATAATGGCAGGTATTACTGAAGTTCTTGTTTATGGAACAGCAGTCATAGTTAGTAAAAAAGCGTAATTAATATCAGTTTTTTTATAGAAGTTTTATAGGTTTTTCTTTGACCACATCTTTAGCATCTTTATCTGTTCGTACACCTTTGAATCTTGGGTGTCTCAACTTATTATACTTTGTCCATTCGCTAAATTTAATTTCGGCTACTAATTTTGGTTTTACCCAGTAAATATCTTTTAATGGAATATCAATAGATTCAAAAGGACATTTGGATATCTTAAGCTTTTCTAGTTTAGCACCGAGAGTTCGTAAGGTATCTTCGGAAAATCCGGTACCTACTTTTCCTATATAAATTAGTTTGCCATTTTCAAAGTATCCTAATAAAAGAGCTCCAAAATCTAAACGATGTCCATGTGGTTTAGTAAAGCCTCCGATTACAAATTCTTGTTGTTCAATACATTTAAATTTTAACCAATCTTTTGATCGAATTCCTTCTTCATATGTTGAATGTATTTCTTTTGCTATCAGACCTTCCCATCCTTTGGCGCAGGCTTCTTTTAAATAGGGTACCCCTTTTTCTAAAATATGTTCCGTTAAATAAACAGGTTTTTTAGATTTAAAAGCATTTTGTAATATAAATTTTCTATCAAGTAATTCTAATTTTGTAAGGTCATAGCCATCAATATGCATGATATCAAAAATTTGGTAACTTATCTGTAGGTTTTTTTCTCGTCTTCTTAATTGTAATAATCCAAAATCGCTTAATCCATTTTCGCTTGCTATAACCTCTCCATCGATAATAAAATCGAAATCAAATTTTTTTAATACGTTAACAACATCTGGATAGTCATTGGTTACTTTATTTTTGTTACGAGTCATTAATGTTACTGTATCACCATGTTTAAATGTAATTAGTCTAATGCCATCCCATTTATGCTCGTAGAGATAATCTTTACTTGAAAAGTATGTTTCAGTTAAGGTTGCAAGCATTGGATCAATCCATGTAGGCATAGGACTTTTTGTTAATTTTTTTTGGGCTGATCTTGATAATTTGCTTATAATTAAGTTAATATTTTTGTTCATTTATAAACCACTTTAGTATTTATTGCTTAATAAAAGTTCGGCAGCACATTAGGAAGTAAAAATTTGTATAATCGAACTCACTTACTTAAAAATGATAACAAATGTGAAAAATGGAATTCTATAAATAGGCTGTTTTTTCATCTAATCTCATGATTGATAAAAAAATTATAACAAAAGTGTTGATTTTTTTTTTTGAATTTTATTTAATCACGATAGTTATTCAAATTTTTTTATAAAGGGTCGAGTATGTTAAAAAAACATCTTAAAACACTTTTAGCATTAGCCTTGCTATTTGTTAGCGGCATAAATGCTTCTGATGTTTCTTCTATGTCAAATCTTGTTGATATTGCTGATCAATTAAATGAGCAGGAATTAAAATTAATAGAGTCTAATTCAAAAGTAGTTTGCCTTACTAACGAGCTGGTTCAATCTCTGAATTATATTGATGTAGAATCAGAATGTGCCTTAAAAAATTTGAAAGACCTTGTGCGCATGGGACTTAAAGTAGCTCCTTATGATGAAGCTTTAGAAGCAGTTAATCATGCTATTTATTTATGCACAGAACATGATCAAAATCATATAGCCTTAGGTGGGTTATATTTTTATAAAGCAATGATAGAAAATGGCACTGCAGTGCTGGTCATGGAAGAAGGAGCTGATAGAAGAAGCTGTAAGACCAAAAAATTCAGGCGCATTTGTGTTAGTTCTCTCGCTGCAGAGCGTATAGCTACACAATGTTTAGCAGCCCAAAATGCAGCAATTAATTGTTTAGCGGTTGGTGGCGTGTTAAATGTTTGTAATATTAACGGCACAACATGTGGTGCTCCATCCCCATGCCCATTACTTATTAATAGTAATCTGACTGTATGCGGAACAATAAATGGTTCTACTTTCCCAGCGTTTGCCGGTCCTTGTACCGGAATTACTCCTACAGCATTCATTCCTTCAATTAGTGCATGTGGAGATATATTTTTTAATACACGTGGAACTTATGCTCTAGGTGCAACAGGTGACCCAGTAGAATTTGATGTGGCAATTTTGAGAGAAGTTATAGGATTTACAGCTCCTACTGGTCTTACAGTAACTATTCCAAATACTGCAGGCGTCCCTAATGTTGGTGGTCAGATCGGTGTAACTGCAACAACATTTCCAGCGGCTACCATAGTATCTGGAGCGGGTATAACTCCGACTGCTGGAGCTACTCCTTTGGCAGCTGTAAATTTGACTTTGACAGGTGCTGTAGCTATAGCATCTAGTGCTGCAGTTGGCAATATCACATTTACATTACCTGTTACATTCCCTATTGGATTGTTTAATACTCAGCCTTCTGTTGAATTAACCTACTCTATTAATGCTCCTGCAACTCTTACCACTGGCGTTGGAACAACACCAGCATTATCCGTTACAAACGTAACTGTGTCAGTTTCGAATGTTACTACAGCGGGCATGACTTTGAATATTACTGCAGTTCCGCTTGCAGGTGGCACATTTACTATTGCTACTCTTCAAACGGCTTTACAGACTTTACTAACTAATTTATTTACGAATCTTCAGCTTAATTTGATAGTAGCAGGTACTACAGCGCCTGCTGTTTAGATAATGAATATTAAAAATTTTAGAAACTAACTTTTTAAAAAGGAGTAATATGGTTAAAAATTTTATAAAATCTATGCTAACGCTTGGATTACTTTTATCAATGCCTCAATTTAGTCTATGTGCTACAGAGCAGGCACCTCAAATGATAGAGTTTGAGGCATATTTAAAACCACAAGATCTAGCTTTGTTGGAAAAAGATGGGCAAATGGTTTATATGCCAACGGATTTTATTGCGGTTATGAAGAATTTCTCTTCTAATTCTCAAGAAGTAAAAGATTTAAGTGAGCATGTGAATCTGGAATATTGCATAGCTCCACGCCTAGATGTAGAAAAAGCAGTTTCAAGTGCTTTGAAATCATGCAATCCAAATAGCCATGAATATGCTGTTATCAAAAGCTATCAAGGATCCATTTTAACTGGTGAAGCAGATGTTTTAACAAAAGAAGATTTGGGAGAGCGCCGAAGCAAACGCAAATGTGGAAAATTCTGCCAATTATTTATACAAAATTGTGCTAGTGTTGGAAGTCTAACTGTAAGAAACAATGCTTCAATTTGTGGTAACTTATGTGTTGGCGGAACAGTAAATGCTTGTAACTTCTCATTCACAGGATCTGGTTGCACTGGTTGTACAGGTACTTCAACATTCCCTAACATATCTTCTTGTGGAAATATTCAGTTCAATTCTTTTGGATTTAACACATTAAATGCTCAAGGTGCCTTTGAAAGATTTATGAGAGAAATTCGTGGTAACGTATCATTTACGAGTACTAGTGCGCTTGTATTTACTTCCGCATCTGCAGGTACTGCTATTACAGCAACAGGTATACCTACAGCTAGTTTAGCTTCCGGCGCCGGATTTGCTGTTTCTGGCCCAGTTACATTTTCAGGATTTAGTTCTGGTGCATTTTGGTTCACTACTACTACAGATTCTGATATAGCATTTGACATGGCAATAAGCTTGCAAATTCCTATAACATTTGCTTCGCCTTATTTAAGTACGCCAGCAATTTTACTTGGTTTACAAAATGCAACTCAATTTATACCTGGCAGCGCTGTTGGTAGTGCTAATTTAGCTGATCAAAATACAGCTACTGTGTTAAGCGTTGGTATTTCAAGTATTACTCCAACTTTTGGTGGCGCAGTAATCAATTTGCTATTTAATGTTGTTGCACAAGGCGCTGGTGCTACTGTAGCAGCTGCTTATCCAAATGCTTTACTTAATGCTGCAGGTGCTATCAATACTATCATAAACAATGGTTTATCAATTAACGTATTGGCTGATGGTCCAGTAAATTAATTTTTAAATTTTTAATTATCTTATAAAGGCTAGGGTAAAACCTGGCCTTTATTTTTATATTTTGGGGAAAGGAGAACATGTTAAAAAATCTTGTAAGACCAATAATGATTAGTTTGTTGATTTTTTCATCAAAATCTGAATCAGCTCAACAAACAGTTGATTTTGATTCATGCTTGTCGTCACAAGATCATGTTTTGTTGGGCCAGGATGAACTAATGGTATATATGCCAACAGATTTTGTAGGGGTGATGAAAAATTTTTCCGCTGATACGCAAGAGCTAAAAGATTTGGTAGATCATGTAAGAATGGGTTACAGCATAGTATCGTTAAAAGATATAACTGTTGCATTAGAACATGCCATGAAACATTCTGGATTAAAAATTGATGATTATGAAATTATAAAAAAATATCAAAAAGCTGTTCTGGATGGTGATGCTCTTGTGAGAAATGAAGAGTTAGGAAGCCGTAGTCGCAAAAATGGAAATTTTTGTTCGTTATTTGTTCAAAATTGTGCGAGTATTGGAAGCTTGAATGTACGATGTAATTTAAATGTTTGTGGTACTGTTTCTGCTTCTAATTTCATTTTTACCGGTGGTACGGGTTGTTCGGCAATTTCTACTTTTCCTAATATATCTGCTTGTGGTAATGTTACATTTAATACAGGTGGGGTTAATATGTTAAATGCCGAAGGTGCTCTTGAGCAATCATTAAGGCTTCTTAGAGCAACGGTATCTTTTGGTATTCCTGGTATTTCGCTAGTTCCGACTTCTTTAACTCCTGGGTCAGCTTTATCGGTTGGTGTAGTAACACCAAATGCAGCATCTTTAATTACTGGACAAGGAATATTTCTAGGTTCAGTCTCAGGAACTGCCTTTAGTTCAGGTATGGTTGGATCAACTCCCGGGGTTAATTTAGAGTATTATTTTGTAGTGAATTTACAGTTGCCAATAACGTTTATTACGCCATATATAGTGTTGCCTACAGTTAATTCTGGAATGGAAAGTCTTAATCCTGCAGTTGGGTCTGTAACAGCTTTAGTTGATGATAATACTGCTACTGTGGTTACTGTATCTTCATCCAATTTAACAAATACTGGTGCAATTCTGAACATGGTATTTAATATTATTGCCCAAGGTCCAACTTACACGGCAGCAGCTAATAATGCAGCACTTGCTGTAAATAATATTTTAGCGAATCCTTCTGCGTTTAATGCTTTGAATATTGCTTTAACTGTTAATGGCCCTGTTAATTAGATGTGTACTTATTTTATACAGTTCTTCGCTGCTACAGTAACTGTCTAATTAATTTAATGTGGTAGTTATGGTTAGTATAGCATATGCCACTTAGATAATAGATATCGAATTTTAGAGACTAATTTTTTTTTACAAAGGAGTAATATGGTTAAAAATTTTATAAAATCTATGCTAGCGCTTGGAATGCTTTTATTAATATTTCAATTTAGTCTAGGCGCTATAGAGCAGGCACCTCAAATGATAGAGTTTGAGGCGTATTTAAAACCACAAGATCTAGCTTTGTTGGAAAAAGATGAGCAAATGGTTTATATGCCAACAGATTTTATTGCGGTTATGAGGGATTTCTCTTCTAATGCTCAAGAAGTAAAAGATTTAAATGAATATGTAAATATGGGCTATTGTATAATACCACGACAAGATGTTGAAAAAGCAGTTGCAATTGCTTTGGAATCATGTAATCCAGAGAGCCATGAATATAGTGTTATCAAAAATTATCAAGCATCTATTTTAGCTGGTGAAGCAGATGTTTTAACAAAAGAGGATTTGGGAGAGCGTCGAATCCGCAAATGCGGAAAATTCTGCCAATTATTTGTACGAAATTGTGCGAGTATTGGAAATTTAATTGTAAGAAACAATGCTTCAGTTTGCGGTAACTTATGTGTCGGAGGAACAGTAAGTGCTTGTAACTTCTCATTTACCGGATCCGGTTGTACCGGTTGTACAGCTACTTCAACATTCCCTAACATATCTGCTTGTGGAAATATTGTGTTCAATACCGCTGGAACTAATGCATTAAATGCACAAGGTGCTTTTGCAAGATTTTTGAGAATTGAATGTGGTAACATAGTATTAACGTCGGCTGCCACTCCCGGAATTGTTCTTGGATCCCTGACCGGCACCCCGAATAGTGCTATTACAGTGACTGGTACACCTACAGCAATTCTTAATGGAACTAGTATAGCAACGACTGGCTCAGGATTTAGCTCAGGTATTACTATAGCTAATGAAACTGATACTGGTGCAGTATTTGAAATGGTAATAAATATACAGATTCCTATAACATTTACTACAAATTATGCATCTGCTCCAGCAATCTTACTTACTACACAAGGTGTAGGTTCGTTTGTAACCAATATACCTTTAGCTGACATAAATTCATTTACAGAGCTTAGTTTAGGTGTTTCAATTGTTACGGTAACTCCTAGTAATGCAGTAATTAATTTAATATTTAATATTATGGCACAAGGAGCAAATATAGGTGGTGCTTATGCTAATGCTTTAGTTTCCGCTCAAAATGCTATAAATAATATCTTAAATAATGGTATATCAATTAACTTCTTGGCTGATGGTGCAGTAGTTTAATTTTTAAATTTTTAATTATCTTATAAAGGCTAGGCAAAACCTGGCCTTGAGAATTTGTGTGATTTAGATAATTTCATGAATACATTCTAAATGTGATTCAGAATTTTTGGTGCTAAAAGATAATCCAACAAGGATAACTGGTTTTCCCTTATGTAAAAAACGCTCATAATAACCTCGTTTTTTAATTTGTGCCAATGCTATTTCTGGTTTAGCATCAAGCTTAAGTTCAAAAATGTAAATGTGAGTAGTGGTATTGAGCATGAGATCCACTCTTCCCTTGTTGGTCATTATTTCTGATTGAGCCTCAAGTGATAATAAGCTCAATAAAAATTGAAATAAGGCATGATAGTAATCTTCTCGATGTATAAGAATATAGGGCCCGTCGTCGCTTTTTAATATATAATAACTTTCTACGGTTATTGAAGCTATGTCGGGCAGTCTTCGGCTTGAGATGGCGGAGCCAGACGTAGTTTGCCGAGCCTGAAGGCCCGGATAAACGAAGACTGGTAGTTACTGATAAAGTTGATGAATCATATGAACAAACAGTTATAAGGGAAAAAGTATTTTTTCGGCAGCTGCCAAAGCTAAATATGAAGAGCATTATGCTACAGTGAAAAGTATTTTGAATCAAAAATTACAGGATTGAGTGCGGTTTTCATAAAGGTTGCTTTTCGTTAAAATTTCAATGCTCAGGAAGAGGGACTATAAATCGTTATTTTCTCTTCCTGGCGTATAAAATTTATTCGGTTACTAAAATGACTCACAATCAGGCTTAATGGTGTCTGTTTTGTAAACCATAAAGTTATTGTTGATTGTTTCACAAGTAACTACTGAATCATCTTCTAATTCTTTTAGATGATACTTTATTTTATGTGCTGAAAAATAAATATCAAATGAGGCAATATCACTCTCTTTATATTTTGCACCTGGCGCTAAAGTCATCTTTTTATCTATTTCTTTACCGCTAATTAATGAAAACTCAACTAAATTGACTGGAGTCGAACTATTATTTATTATTTCTACACCATACAATGATGATGCTAGTAACATAATTAATAATGAACAAAATATTTTTTTCATAATATTTTCCTTCTATCTCAGTTTAAATATTTCATATTGTTTACCGTAAATTATCCTTCTAATGCCTTTAACCTAGCTTGAAGAGCTTCGGCAAATTGATTAGCTTGATCAATAAAGCTGTTCATTGATTCGATAATATGATTTTGATCGGAAAGAAGCTTTATACCGTCAGTATTGTTAGCAGCTTCAGCATTATGTTTTAAATCATTATATTCTTTGATTAGGTCACTATAATTTTTAATTTTTGCCTCTACACCCTTTAGTTCCATTTGAGTAGCTTGTTTCTTTAAAAATGGTATAAGTGCTTTAATATTCTGTTGATGTTTTAATTCGAATCCTATTGCTGATGGAGCAGGATTTAATGATTGAATCAAATTGTTAATATTAGCCATTAACTCATTTGACTCTTCAGAATGTTGCTTTTTCTTTAGAGCATCAATAGTGTTATTGGTTGTAGCAAGTAAATCTTTAATTGATTTTATAGTAGATTTTGCAGATTTAAGAGCATTTAAGGCAGGGTCATTCTGTGCAACGGCTTTGTAATGATTATATTGGTTAAGTACTGCACCGTAAGCAGGAAGAATGTTATTCTCTAAAAATTTTAGTGCGCGTTTAATGCTTTTTTTATCATTGCTTGTATTTGGATCAAGCCTTGGATCAGCTAAGACTTGCTGTACTTCCTGTGCTTTGTTAATGGCCAAATCAGTAGTCCATTCTGACATTTCTTGAAGTGTTTGTGGATCTATTTTTGACTTTGGTTGTAATTCTTCAATTCGTTCCTCAATGGCTTTTATTATTATGTTCAAATGGCTTGGAAGTTTACTATAATTATCGAGCCGTTGATTTAAGACATTAATTATGTTATCTAAATTATCGCCAGTTGCATGAGCTAGGGTTATTAATTCTATTGCTTGTGGCTTTAACTTATCATGTAATTTCATAGAATTATTTTTAAATGTATCAACTGCAATTAATGCTTGTTTTAGTTCGGTTATGTCAGTAATTGTATTTAAAGAATCTACATTATTTGAGAGTTGCCCTATTGTAGTTGATGGGTTGTGCAATATAATTTGATTTAAACCTTCGGTGCCTGCATCAGTATATTGTTTAATAATATCTTCCATTTCTTTAATTATATACTCTGCTTGTTTATCGTGCTCTGCTTGTTTATTATGATTAGAAGCTACTAATTGTTCAATCTGCTTCTCTAGCTCTTGAATTTTCTTTTTATAAAATTGCTTTTTTGATTGATATTCAGCAATTTTGATATCTGTTTCGTTTAAATTTTCTTCTAGGTCAGCTATTCGCTTTTGATCTGCTGAAGTAGAAGCTCCTGGTGTTTGTAATTGGGCTTGTAGAGTTGCTAATTGTTCCTCTAGCGCATTTCTGTTATTGATTAAATCATTGTTTAATTGATCAAGGTCATTTGCGCGTTGCTTAAGCACTGTGTTTTTTGTTTTCAATTTTGCAATATTTTGAGGCATAACATTTGCCTTTTGAATATTATCTGCTAATTGTGCTATACCAGCTTCTAGCTCTTTTACCTGATTTTCTAAATTGGCTTTGTCCTGCTTTAGTTTGTTTGAATCTTTTTGGGCCTCTTCAGTTAATTGATGTATAATTTCTTGGGCTTGCTTCACAGAAACAGGCACGGTTGTTCCTATAAGTTGTTCTAATTTCTGACTCAATTGCGTTGAGTTCATTTTAAATTTTGATCTAAATAGGTTCTCAGCTAAATCTCTTGCTCCAACCGGAATGCTATTATAGGAGTCTAAAAGTATCTTTAAAAGACCTGGTTTGGTTGGTCCAAAAACTGGTTTATTTGACAAGAAGTCTGCTGCTGTATATTGATTTACAAAAATACCGAATTCCCGGTAAGTTTTAATTTGTGGAATAGATCTTGTCATGGACCATGCTTCTGTAAAAGACAGAAGTGATATGGTCAAGGACAAAATTAATTTTTTATATTGGTTCATTTTTTTTCCTTAAGTTAAACTAAGTTATAATATAACTCATTGACCGAATTAGCACAAAAGGGTGCTGGTTTATATACTGGATGAGGCTTTTGGTCTTTGTTTTTAATTGTCTCGCAAAATTCACTGCTAATTTTTTTTAAGTTGATATAATTATTTAAAAACATTTAGCATTTAAAAACATTTAGCGGGGGATTCATGGCAGATGATAAATCTTTAGAACATATATTAACTGAAACTTTAACTGATGCTTTAGCTGAGAAAAAAGCTAGTCTGGGACCGGAAAAATTAGATCCGCTAAAAGATGGAATAAGCTCCGTTGAACTTATTCGTGTATCTGGTTCAGACATTGATGTGGTAAATGCAGCTCGTGTTTCATATGGCAAGGTAAGTAAGGAAATAACGGACCGGGATATTAAATTAATTGAATTTTTGATGAAGCACGAACATACTTCTCCATTTGAGCATAATCAACTATCTTTTAGAATTAAGGCGCCAATCTTTGTTGCTCGTCAATGGTTTAGGCATCGAATGAACTCATATAATGAGATAAGTTACCGATATGTTAAAGTTGATATGAAAGAGTATTATGTACCTAATGTTTGGCGACATCAAGATAAGGTTAATAAACAGGGCTCAACCGGATCATTTGAACGAGAAGATTTAAAGGTAAAATATCAAAATGCCATTAATGCTACAATGAAAGTATATGAAGAATTATTGGTCGAGGGCGTTTGCAGAGAACAAGCAAGGTTATTGCTCCCGATGAGCATTTATACTGAATTTATATTTACCTGTAATTTGCATTCATTGATGCATTTTGTCCGGTTGAGATTGAGTCCAGAAGCGCAGCTTGAAATTAGGATATATGCAGAAGCCTTATTAAAATTAGCTTCTGAGTATTTTCCGGTATCATTGAAAGCTTTCTGTTCAAAGGCAGGCATTACAGTTTAGATTGTTCTTAAATTTTTTAGTTAATAACGTGAATTCGATATAAAAAATCTATCTCTACCCGCTCCTCCTTTGCCAAGGCTACGGAGGACAAGTCGTGGTGCATGCCCTTCGTAGTTCGATAGAACGTAGTAGGGATCGAAGCATGTCCTGAGCGCAGTCGAAGGTTCGAACCATGCGGGTAATCGAAATTTATAAATACTAAAAAAAACTTTAGATAACTTTTATTTTAAGGCCGTATGGATTCGATTCCTCCTTCGACTTCGCTCAGGATTCTCTCACCACGAACGGCCTTTATTAAAGACTTTTGCAAATTTAGCTTACGTCGAACTTAAGTTATTTTCCTTTGTTTTCTATCAAATCATACATTAATTTTTGTCTATAGAATTCTGAAAAAGCCGCTAATAATCGGAATCTGATATTATAAGGCAAAGTTATGTTAAATTTATTAGCGACCAAAGGCCCGAATTTATTTACGGTTAACCAAAGATAGTGATACAATTTTTTCTTGCTTAAGCTTTTAGTATCTTCTCGTTTTCGGTTATTTGATGCAATAGAATTAGAATTTTTCGATATATTAAAATCTCTAAATATATTGTAGCCACGAATTGATGTAAAAAATAGAGCACAGATTTTCAATAATTCAAGCGGCATTATTCCATTTTTATATAATATTTCAATATATCGACTTGCTTTATAAATATTTATCAAAGCTCTTGCTTTTGGTAAATGAGCAACAACTTGTGCATTTTTATTATCAATGGCATGTATTGAGCAAAGTTGAACTAGGTAATCTATGATATCAATGATATTAATATCAATATAATCTATGGGTTTTTCCATAGCTTGAGCCATTCTTTTCAAAATGGGTTTCTTTTGTTTTGGTATACGCACAGCTTGTCTTTTTTGTTTTTGAGGCATAACATTTTGCATACAATTACTATTCAATGAAAATAGTAATGAGAGACAAGAGAAAAATATTATTTTTTTAAAATTCATAATTAATCCTTGGGTTTATAGCTATCTTTATATATCTTATAAATTATTAAGCTATATACTTAAATTAAGTATATTCTATAATTCTTCAAATGGTCTGAGAATTTTTGAAGATGTTTTCTTATTTTTTTTATTAATGCTCAAAATCTTATTCATGTTATGACTTGAACTTTACATTTTTAAAAATTAAGTACATACTAAGTATAAATAGTTAAATATGATATAGTTATCTTGTTTAGCTAAAATTATTAATTTTTCTTTATTATCATATCACCAAATATTTTCAAAGGATTAGCATGGCAACTAGTAAACAGGGCGGTTCGACTCAGAATGGCCGGGATAGTATAAGTAAACGCTTAGGCGTTAAATTATTCGATGGCCAAAAAGTAAATGGTGGTGAGATTATACTTCGCCAAAGAGGGACTAAAATTCATCCCGGTAAAAATGTTGGGACAGGAAAAGATTATACGATATATGCTTTAGGCTCAGGTTTGATTAAGTTTCAT
>Ga0207074_1055_pt1 | contig 16643 bp, 16 predicted proteins | sample Alteio_BWMinHeat_66_FD_153567 | JGI IMG/M metagenome (GOLD analysis project Ga0207074, IMG submission 153567) | Enriched cells from forest soil in Barre Woods Harvard Forest LTER site, Petersham, Massachusetts, United States -... | ecosystem: Environmental > Terrestrial > Soil > Temperate forest >...
CCACGGGAGCGGGCGCACCTTCGTAGACGTCGGGCGTCCAGACGTGGAAGGGAGCGGCGGCGACCTTGAAGCCCATCCCGACGAACATCAGAACAATCGCGAGATAGACCAGTACCGGGACATTGCCATGTTGCAGCCCGCGCGAAAGAGTCGCGGTGATCTCCAGTATCTTCGTGGTGCCGGTGGCTCCGTAGATCATCGCAATGCCGTACAGGAAGAATGCGGTGGCAAAGGAGCCGAGCAGGAAATACTTTATGGATGATTCCGCGCTGGTGGCGAACCGACGGCGGTATCCGGCCAGGATGTAAGTGGAGATGGATGAGATCTCCAGGGCGATGAAGAGCAGCAGCAGTTCCATCGCTGACGAGAGCAGCCCCATGCCGACAGTGGCAAAAAGTATCAGCGCGTAGTACTCGCCGGAGCGGATGCGCTGGGTCTCGAGGTAATCCAGCGAAGACAGTATGGCCAGCGCAGAGACCGCGATCACGACGACATGGAAGAAGATGCTGAAAGCGTCCATGCGCACCATGCCGAAGAATGCGGTGCCGCGGAAGCCGGCCGCCTGCGTGGCTTGATAGAACGTGGTGGCCAGCGCGGCCAATGTCCCAATGAACGCCAGCCATCCCAATGGCGCGCGGCTGGTGGACCTCTTGTCCACGTCAAAGAACGGGTCTGCCAGCATGATGATGATGCCGACGATGGTGAGGACCAGCTCAGGAAGGATGGTGACGTATTGTTGGCTGGGGATCATCTAGAGATTGGTGATCTGCGATTTGTGATTTGCGATGGCACAGCGACCGCATGTGACGGCATAGCCTGTGCATTCGTTGCTCGTATGGCCGGGTTCCACGCGCCATTGATCAAGCGCGATGATGGATCAATAGCTTGCATCCAGTAGGGCGAGAACAGGCCCATGATGATGGCCATGGCGACAAGCGGGAACATCGAGATGCGCTCGCGCAGGTTCACGTCCGGCAGGTGACGATTGAGGTCGTGCGTGATCTCGCCGTAAAAAGTGCGCTGATAGAGCCACAGCATGTATCCGGCGCTCCAGATAACACCCGTAGCGGCAAGCGCGCCATAGAGCGATTTTGCCTGGAAGGCCCCACTCAGGACGAGGAACTCACCGACGAAGCCGTTGGTCAGTGGCAGCCCGATCGAGGAGAGCGTGATGATCAGGAAAAGCATGGCGTAGATGGGCATGGGAGTGGCCAACCCGCCGAACTGCTTTATCTCGTAAGTGTGGCGGCGGTCGTAGAGCATTCCTGCCAGCATGAAGAGCGCGCCGGTGGAGACGCCATGGTTCAGCATCTGGTAGACAGCGCCGTCAGCCCCGGCGGTAGTGAAACTGAAGATACCGAGAACGACGAAGCCCAAGTGACTGACGGATGAATACGCGACCAACTTCTTCAGGTTCGGCTGAACCAGAGCGACCAGCGCGCCGTAGATGATACCGATGATGGCGAGCGTCGCGATCCACGGAGCGTTGATGCGCGCCTGCTCAGGGAAGAGCGCGACATTGAAGCGCATCAGTCCATAGGTGCCCATCTTCAGCAGCACGCCCGCGAGCAAGACTGAGCCGGCGGTGGGCGCCTCCACGTGTGCGTCTGGCAGCCATGTGTGGAACGGGAAGAGCGGGACCTTGACAGCAAAGGCGATGAAGAAGCCAAGGAAGAGCCATTTGGCAGCTTCAGCAAAGCCGGGAACAGCGCCGGCAGCTATCGCAGCGCGAATGACCGAATAATCGAATGTGCCAACGTGAATGTAGAGCCAGATGATGGCGCCCAGCATGAAGACAGAAGCGACCATTGTGTACAAGAAAAACTTGACCGCGGCGTAGACGCTGCGCTCGTGCCCGTATATGCCGATCAGCAACGCCATGGGAATGAGTGTTGCTTCCCAAAAGACATAGAAGAGAAACAGATCCAGGGCGAGGAATACGCCGGTCATGGCGGTTTCCAGCAGAAGGATCAGGATCATGAATTCTTTGACCCGGCCGTGGATGGAGTCCCATTGAATGAGGATAGAGAGCGGGACAAGGAACGTGGTCAGGATGACCAGCCACATGGAGATACCGTCGACGCCTAGGTGGTAATTGATAGCCGGTGACTTGATCCAGTTGAGGTCCACTTCAAAGCGCGGCTGGAAGCCGGCCGTCGAATAGTCAAAATGGGCAGGCAAATGCAGTGACAGGAAGAACGTGATGATGGCGACCGTCAGCACCATCCACTTGATGGCGTTGTCGCCGGTGTAGTGAGTGTGCCCGTGAGCGTCCGTGACCTGCTTGCCGCGCGGGAAGAAGACCAGCGCCACGGCGAAGAATGCCGGCAGGAACGTGATGACGGTGAGCGCGAGGCGGTCCATGGCGGTGGGCGTCATCGCAGGCCCATCCATATCATGTAGGCGACGAGCAGCGCCGCGCCGAATGCGACCCAGCCGGCATACGAACGAATGTTTCCCGACTGCATCTGGCGCAGGATCGCCCAGGTAGAACGCGCCGTTGTGCCCGCGCCGTTGACTGCGCCGTCGACGACGCCGACGTCCACGCCCTTCCAGAGAATGGTGCGCGAGCCGTCAACGATGGGATCGACCAGGCTCTGCTGGTAGACCTCATCGATGTAGTACTTGTTCAGCACTGTGGGATAGAGATTTCCGAGGCGCGCGGCGATGCGTCCGGGGAGTTCGGGACGCCGAACATAGAGATACCACGCCCAGAAGAGTCCAGTGAGGCCGGCGAGAACGGAGATGAAGGTCAGAGTCAACTCTGTGCTTGCCTCGGGTTTAGTGTCTGACGCGGCTTCGGCTATGGCAAACTTAGTGGGTCTTTCGATTTTGGCCATGTCAACCGCTTCGAGCCGCCCTTGTTCAAAGACCGGCGCGAGGAATTTCTCGAAATGATTGTCGCCGCCCAGGGAATGAGGAATGCCTACCCATCCACCAGCCACTGAGCCAATCGCTAGAAGCACCAGCGGCGCCAGCATGATCCACGGACTCTCGTGCGGTGCGCCGTGACCGTGTCCGCCATGTCCGTGTCCTGAGTCGTGGGCATGCGGCGCTTCACGGCGCTCACCAAAGAAGGTCATGAAGAGCAAGCGGAACATATAGAACGAAGTCATCAGCGCGGTGATGAGACCGATGGCCCAGAATATCCATCCGTTGTCAGAACTGGAGTAGGCTTTCCACAGGATCTCGTCCTTGCTGAAGAATCCGGCGAGCCCCGGAATGCCAGCGATAGCCAGAGTGCCGATGGTCATCACCCAGAAGGTGACGGGTATGTACTTGCGCAGGCCGCCCATGTAACGCATGTCCTGCTCACCGCCGAGGGCATGGATCACCGAGCCCGCGGAGAGAAAGAGCAGCGCCTTGAAGAACGCGTGCGTCATCAGGTGGAAGATGGCGGCGGAATACGCGGCGACGCCGCAAGCCATGAACATGTATCCGAGTTGCGAGATGGTGGAGTAAGCCAGGACGCGCTTGATGTCTGTCTGCACGATGCCGATGGACGCGGCGAAGATCGCAGTCAACGCGCCGATGACGGCGACGGTGGTGAGAGCCATAGGCGCGTGATTGAAGATGACGTTGGAACGCGCCACCATATAAATACCGGCTGTGACCATGGTCGCGGCGTGGATCAGGGCGGAGACGGGGGTGGGGCCTTCCATCGCGTCGGGCAGCCAGACGTAGAGCGGGATCTGCGCTGATTTGCCGGTCGCGCCGATCATCAGGCAGAAGGAGACGAGCGTGAGCAATCCGGCGCCGGTCTCAACCGGGAACTGGCTGGGATTGCGAAGTATCCGGTCGAATATGACCGAGTAGTCCAGCGAGCCGAAATGTTTGACCAGCAGGAACATGCCCAGCAAAAAGCCGAAGTCGCCGATGCGATTGACGATGAATGCTTTCTTGCCCGCCTGCGAGGCGGAGTGTTTTAGGAAGTAGAAGCCGATGAGCAGGTAAGAGGCGAGTCCGACGCCTTCCCATCCGACGAACATCAGCAAGTAGTTGTTCGCCAGCACCAGCATCAGCATGAAGAACATGAAGAGATTGAGGTAGCTGAAGAAGCGGTAGTAGCCGTCGTCATCGGCCATGTATCCGGCGGAGTAGATGTGGATAAGGAAACCGACGCCGGTCACGACCAGCAACATGACCAGCGAGAGTTGGTCGAGCAAGAAAGCGAAGTCGACTGAGAAACCGGTGATCTGGATCCATGGGCCGTGCGACTCAACGTATGGAATCTGCGACAATGCGGAAAACTGGAACGCGACCCAGAGCGCCAGCGCGAAGGACGCTGCAGTCGAAGTCAAGGCGACCGCAGTGACAGCGGTCTTGGACAAGCGACGTCCGAGGGCGCCATTGATGAGCGCGCCGAGCAGCGGAAGCAGCGGGATCAGCCAGAGATGGAGATTTACGTTCATCAGCCTCTAAAGTTTCAGCAAGTTCACGCGGTCCACGTTCAACGTCTGGCGCGTGCGGAAGACAGCAATGATGATGGCCAGCCCTACCGCAGCTTCCGCCGCGGCGACGACCATCACGAAAAACACAAAGATGTGGCCGCTCAGGTCCTTCCACATGTTGGCGAAGGCCACAAAACTCAAGTTCACCGCGTTCAACATCAGCTCGATCGACATGAAGATGGTGATGATGTTGCGCTTGAAGATGAACGCCGCCACGCCGATGGTGAACAACACCGCGCTCAAGACCAGATACCAAGTGATGGGCACCATTATTGTTCCTTCCTGGCGAGCACGACCGCGCCCATGATGGCGACGAGGATCAATACGGATGTGACTTCAAAAGGCAGCAGGTAGTCACGGAAGAGCAGGATGGCGACTTCTCGTGTAGGCCGGGCAAATGCGCCGAGTTCGATCTGGTAGTCGACCTTACCGCGCTGCAAGAGGATGAAAAGCACCATGCCCAACAAAGCGGCCACAGACGGCACACCAAACCACATGGCGATGCGGCTGCCCTTGGTATGTTCCTCTTTTCCGGCATTCAAAAGCATGATGACGAAGACGAAGAGCACCATGATGGCGCCGGCGTAGACGATGACTTGGATGGCGGCAACGAACTGCGCACCCAGCAAAAGATAGAGCGCGGCCAGCGAGCCCATCACCACGATGAGCGAGAGCGCGCTGCTGATGGGATGCTTCTGCAGCAGCAGGTTGAGCGCACCCGCCACACAGATTCCCCCGAAAATGATGAACAGAACTTGATGGATCATCTATTTTTCTAAACTGCTTTTACTAAGGAGCCGCGCGCCAGGCAACAATGGCACTGGTCACGATGATGTTGGCGATGGACGCCGGAAGCAGGATTTTCCATCCGAAGCCCATCAACTGGTCATACCGGAAGCGCGGCAACGTGCCGCGCACCCATATATAGAAAAAGATAAAGAAGGCGATCTTCAGGACAAACCAAAATGTGGGCACGAATGCCGCGACGATGGCCGGAAGCGGCAGTGAAGGAATGAATGATAATCCTTCGAACGGGCTATGCCATCCGCCGAGAAAGAGCAGCGTCGCGATGCTGGCCGCGGTGAACATGTTCGCGTACTCGGCGATGAAGAACATGGCAAATTTCATGGCGCTATATTCAGTGTGGTATCCGGCGACGAGCTCGGTCTCTGCTTCCGGGAGATCGAACGGAATACGATTGGTCTCGGCGAATGCTGCGGTCAGATAGATGAAGAAGGCAACGAACTGGAATCCACTAAAAAAATTCCAATGCAGGAAACCAATCTGATGCCAGCCGGTTGCAGCGGCTGGCGCTGCTTGGCCGTTGACGATCTCTCGCAGGCTCAAGCTACTGCCAAGCATCACGACGCCGACCAGCGACAATCCCAGCGCGAGTTCATAACTGATCATCTGCGCGCTGGCACGGAGCGAACCCAGCAGGGAATACTTACTGTTCGATGACCATCCCGAGAGCGCAATGGCGTAAACACCGATCGAGGTCACGCCCAGGATGATGAGCAGGCCGACGTTCGGATCAAAGATAGGCGCGTTTCCGCCGCCATTGGGATCGGTCATGCCGGATATCTGCAGAGCTTCTGTGTGTCCGGCAATGGTGACGGTCTCACCGAAAGGAATCACGGCGAGCGAAGTAAGGCCAAGCGCGACCGCGAGCAGCGGCGCCAACAGGAACAGCGGTCTGTTCACGCCCGGCGGCAGCAGGTCTTCTTTGACGATGAACTTAAGAGCGTCCGCCAAGGGCTGCAACAGGCCGAACCAGCCCACACGAGTCGGGCCCCAGCGGTTCTGCATGCGCCCGATGAGTTTGCGCTCCAGCCAGACCGTGTAGGCACATGCGCCGAGCAAGACGTGTGTGATGACTAATATCTTCACCACGATGATGGCGACGAACAACAGCGCATCCTTGAGTTCAGGCGTGAGCGTCAATCTGCCATGACCTCGCTGGTCTCGCCGGAATACTTCTCCATGACGGAATTGAGAGTGTTCGAGTAGCGTCCCAGAGTGCCGGAGGTGAAGAGAGTATCGTTCGCCGGCCAGATGAGTTCCGGCTTCTGCTGCGCGCCAGTGCCTTTTCCCGCCGCATGAGTAGGAACGGCATTGCCGGCAAAAAGATTCATGCGCGAGAAATCGTATCCGGCAACGAGGCGCTGGATCTCGTCGAGGATAGCGTTCGGATCCAGCGGGCTCATCTTGGGCTCGTAGTTGTTGCGGATGAGCCAGACCTCGTGACGGTCAGCCTCGCCGGATTGCGCGCCACGAGACTGTCCCATGTCTGCGCGAACGCCGGCGCCGAAGGGCACAAGTTGAGCAAGGTCAACGCCACAGCGGTCAGCGATGCGGACTATGAGCTCGAAGTCCGACTTGCTGCCGGCGAAGTCGGCGGCCTTCTTCAGCATTTGCAATTCGCCGTAAGTGTTGGTGAAGGTGCCGGATTTTTCATACGCATTGTTCGAGGGCAGAACGACATCTGCCATGGATGCTGATTCAGTGAGGAACATGTCCTGCACGACGATGAACGTGTTTTTCATTTCGCCGGGTTTCACGTTGTAGCGTGCCAGGGGATTCGCGCCGACGATGTAGAGCGCGCCCAGTTTGCCGGACTTGCTTGCATCGATCATGGCAGCGATGTCCATACCTGCGGTCTTCGGCAGGTTCGCTCCGTACTCGGAATAATCTCCGGCGTTACCGACCGGAGTGTAGCCGGGAAGCAGGTCGGGATAGAGACCCATGTCGGCTGCACCGCGCGAGTTGGCGTAGTCGCCCAGCAGCATGAATCTCACTTTGTGGTGCGACTGGCCCAGCTTCACGATGGCGGCGATATCTTTGCCGCGAATGTCAGAGCTGAGGATGATGAGAATGTCCTGCTCGGCGCGCAGAAGCTCGCGCATCGCGGCGAGATCCTCTTTCTTCGTGCCAGCCGATGTCAGTGAATCGCCCGAATCATTGCCGGCGAGGAATTCGAAGAACTTGCCGTAAGCGCCTTGCGGAATATGCGCGTAGGCTTTCGACTGGCGACGCAGCTTGATCTCTTCGTCATTCACGATGAAGAGCTTTCCGCCGTGCAAGCGGATGTTGGTGCGGATGTGCTCGGCGAGAAGTGGATGCTGGTTCGTCGGATCGCCACCGAGAAGCAAGATGGCGGGCGTCTTTTCCGCGTGGGCGAGAGCAGCCGCGAGTTCAGGCTTGCCGGCGACGGCTGCCGCGAATGCTGGATAATCCGCTGTGCGGTGATGGTCGATATTGTTCGTGCCCAGCACCTTGCGCGCGAACTTCTGCAGCAGATAGTTTTCTTCGTTCGTCGTACGCGTGGAGCCGATCACGCCGATGGCCGCGCTGCCCTGCTTCTCCCTCACTTCCTTGAAACGCTTGCCGATGGCGTCAAAGGCCTCATCCCACGTAGCGAGAGCAAGCTTGCCGTTCTTGCGCACCATGGGCATCTTGAGGCGGTCAGGATGCTGCTGGAAATCGAACGCGTAGCGGCCCTTGATGCAGAGGAAGTCACCATTGATGCCGCTCTTGTCGCGGTTGTCGCCACGCACGATCTCGGTGCCGGTCTCTGAGCGGCGAACGCCCAGCGTGGTCTTGCAGCCATCGCCGCAATGCGTGCAGATGGTGCCCACGTGGTTCATCTCCCAAGGCCGCGTCTTGTAGCGATACGCGCCGGAGGTGAGCGCGCCCACAGGACAGATGTCAATGCATTGTCCGCACTCTTCGCACTCGAGATGATCGCCTTTATTCGGAGCGATGACCGAGCCGACTCCGCGGTTCTGTATGCCGAGGGCCCACACATCCATGACTTCGCCGCAGACGCGCACGCAGCGATAGCAAAGGATGCAGCGCGGACGGTCGAAGTACACGACGGGCGACCACTGCTGCTCGTCCTTGTGCTGCTTGGTCTCCATGTATTGCGACTCGGCAGCGCCGTAGGTGAAGGTCATGTCCTGCAATTCGCACTCGCCCCCGGCGTCGCAGACCGGGCAGTCGAGCGGGTGATTGCCCAGCAGAAGTTCGATGGTCGCCTTGCGCGCCTGCTTGACCTCAGCACTCTCGTTGGTCACGACCATGCCTTCGGTGATGGGGACGGTGCACGCAGTCTGCAACTTGGGCATCTTCTCTATGCGCACCACGCACATGCGGCATGCGGCCTGGAGTGAGAGTCCGGGGTAGTAACAGAATGACGGGATCTCAATGCCGGCGGACTTGCAGGCTTCAATGAGCAGCGTGCCCGCCGGAGCTTTTATCTGCTTGCCGTCAACGGTGATGGTTACGAGTTGTGGAGAATCAGCCATTCGCTGTTAGCTCTTAGCCCTTCGCAAACCAAAATCAAGAACAAAGTCAAAACATTTTTCTTTAAACCCTTTGAAACACCTTACCTTTGGAACAACATTACGCAAACGCCGGTTCCGGAATGCTGCCCTTGTGTTCGTACGGACAGGGCTTGCCATCAAGGTGATCTTCAAATTCCTGTCGCCACTTCTGCACAATGGACATCGTCGGGATCGCGGCTGCGTCGCCCAGCGGACAGAAGGTGCGCCCCAGCATGTTCTGCGCCAGGTAATTGATGTTGTCGATGTCTTTCTTCACGCCCGCGCCCGCGTGGAAGCGCGTGAGCGTCTTCTTGAGCCAGTCCGTGCCTTCGCGGCAGGGGATACACCATCCGCAGCTCTCATGCTGATAGAACTTCATGATGCGCAGCGCGAACTTTACCATGCAGGTATCTTCGTCGCAGATGACGACGCCGCCCGAACCGAGGAAGCCGCCGGTCTTGGCAAAGGAATCGAAGTCAAGGTTGATAGCTTCGGCTTCTGGCGCAGTGAGCAAATAAGTGGACGAGCCGCCGGGGACGACGGCTTTGAGCTTCTTGCCGCCCGGGATGCCGCCGCCGACTTCGTAAATCAGGTTCTTCATCGGATAGCCGAGCGGGAGTTCGTAGACGCCGGGCTTGTTGACGTGTCCGCTGAGGCAGAATAGACGGGTGCCGCCGTTCTTCGGCGGGCCGTAGTCGGCGAATTTTTGTCCGCCGTCGAGAATGATGTGCGGCACGGAGGCCAACGTCTCGACGTTATTGATGACGGTAGGTCCCCCCCAAAGCCCGACCACAGCAGGAAACGGCGGGCGGATACGCGGGATGCCGCGCTTGCCTTCCAGCGATTCCATCAGCGCGGATTCTTCGCCGACCTCGTACGCGCCCGCGCCGGTGTGCCAGTAGCAATCGAACTTCTTGCCGCTGCCAAAGATGTTGTCGCCCAGGAAGCCCTTGGCGTAGGCGTCGTCAATCGCCTTCTGCATGATGTTGAGCAGGTAGCGATACTCACCCCTTATATATATGTAGCCCTTCTGCGCGCCCACAGCGAGTCCGGCGATGATCACGCCTTCGATCACCGAGTGCGGATCATGCTCAAGGATGAGGCGGTCTTTGCAGGTGCCGGGCTCCGATTCGTCTCCATTAACGAGGATGTACTTTGGCTTGGCCGATTCCTTGGGGACGAACGACCACTTCATGCCTGTAGGGAAGCCGGCGCCGCCGCGTCCGCGAAGGTTCGAGGTCTTGACCTCATTGATGATCGCGTCGGGCGTCATACTCAGTGCTTTGCGCACAGCCTTGTAGCCGTCCAACTCGATGTACTTATCGATGTTGGTGGCGCCTTTGCCGAAGCGGCTGGAGACCACGCGAATCTCGTCGGGATGTGTGACTAGGTCAGCCATTCAATTGGTGATTGCCAAGATTTGCGATTGCCAAGATTCTATTCATTTTCCTCTGGCCGTGTGTCTCGACGCGGCAAATATTGCGGTCAATTCATTCGCCTCTTTCTGTAATTGAATCAAACGCTGCTCTTTCACCAAGCCGCCCTCAATCAACAGCTCCATCCAGTAGACGGACTCATCTGCTTCTTCTACAACTATCCCGATTCTCGCGGCAAACTCGGCCCGAGATCTCGATCGGCATGCTGCCCGATAATTAGCTCCGACAGATGTGCCACAACGTAGAAGCTGTTTCCCGATAACCTGTGCCTCGCCGGTCGTCGGCAATGTCCTATATAGCCTTATCACGCGAAGCGCAAACTCTTTTGTTCTTGCACGTAGCTGCTCGGGGGAAGTAGACATGCGGTTTTCGATTACAAATCACAAATCCTGGCAATCACAAATCACTTGTTCCTGTATGTCTCAAGAACCACGTCAATCTTGTCGGGCGTCAGGTTCTCATGGAAGTCATAATTCACTTGCACCGCCGGCGCCCAACTACATGCGCCGATGCATTCCACTTCTTCGAGTGAGAACAAACCATCTTTCTGAGTCTGCTTGTGTCCGATGCCGAGCTTCTGCTTGCAATGGTCCAGCAACTCTTCGCCGCCGCGCAGCATGCAACTGATGTTGGTGCAGACCTGGACGTGATACTTGCCCATGGGCTTGGTATGCAGCAGTGAGTAGTAGCTGATGACGTTACGGACTTCAAGATCGGTGAGCTCAACCCGTTTGGCGATGTCGGCGATGACAGCGTCCGATAGATGTCCCACCTCATCCTGCGCGAACAGCAACATGGGGACGAGCGCCGAGCGCTTGGTCGGATAGTTCGTCACCATCTTGTCGAATTTCTTTGAGAGCTGTTCGCTGAACATCTATCTATCAATCTCTCCGAGCACGATATCAATGCTGCCGATGGCGGCAACTACGTCCGCCAGTAATTTGCCGACGCACATCTTTTCCAGCGCTTGCAGGTTCGCGTACGAAGGCGAGCGCATGTGCACTCGGTAAGGCTTGGCGGTACCGTCGCTGACCACGTAATAGCCCATCTCTCCGCGTGGCGATTCCACCGCCTGGTATACCTCACCCGCCGGTACAGCAAAGCCTTCCGTAACAATCTTAAAGTGATAGATGAGGGCTTCCATCTGTGTCTTCATCTTCTCGCGATCAGGCAGGACGACCTTCGGTGCGTTCTCGGTCTTGATAGGGCCAGCGGGCAGGCCTTCGAAAGCCTGCTTCACCATGCTGATGGATTCGCGCAGTTCGGCGATGCGCAGCATGTAACGCGCGTAAACATCACCCTCATTCGAGACGGGCACCTTGAACTTGAATTTTTCGTAGCCGCTGTATGGCATGTCGCGGCGCAAGTCCCAATCGACTCCACTGGCGCGCAGCGGCGGCCCGGTCACGCCCAGCGAGATGCATTCTTCAGCGGTGAGCTTGGCCACACCTTTAGTGCGGTCCACCCAGATGCGGTTGGAAGTGAGCAGATTCTCGTATTGATCGATGCGTTCCGGGAAGATGGCCGCGAACTTCTTTACTTTGTCGAAAAAATCGAGCGGCGGTTCGAGCGCCAATCCGCCAATGCGGAAGTAGGAGGTCATCATGCGCTGTCCGCTTACGTTCTCGAAAATGCGCAGAATATCTTCACGCTCGCGGAAGCAGTAGAGGAAGACCGACATTGCGCCCATGTCGAGCGCGTGCGTGCCCAGCCAGACAAGATGTGACGCGATGCGCGTGAGCTCGTTGAGCATCACGCGGATGTATTGCGCCCGTTCCGGGATCTCAAGCTGCAGCAGCTTCTCCACGGCCAGCACGTAACAGAGGTTGTTGGTCATGGGACAGAGGTAGTCGATGCGGTCGGTCATCGGCACTACCTGCTGATAGAACTTGGCCTCGCAGGTCTTTTCGATGCCGGTGTGCAGGAAGCCGATGTCAGGGACCATGCGCACCACGCGCTCGCCATCGATCTCAAGCAAGAGGCGAAGCACCCCGTGAGTGGAAGGATGCTGCGGCCCCATGTTCAAGATCATGGTGCCGGACTGCGTAGTCTCCGCGGAGGCGACGTTCGAGATGGTGGCCATCAACGGTAGCCCTCCACCGGATAATCTTTGCGCAGCGGATGGCCTTCCCAATCGTCGGGCATGAGGATGCGCGCCAGGTTGGGGTGTCCGATGAAGCGGATACCCATCAGGTCATGGATCTCGCGCTCAAAGAAATTCGCTGCGGGCCATACCGAGATGATGGACTCGACCACGGCGTCATCGCCCGGCAGCATCACGCGCAGACGAGCGCGCTCTTTGAGCTTGTGCGAAAGCAGATGGTAAGTGACCTGGAAGCGCGGCTCCGAAGGGAGCCAGTCGACCGCAGTAACATCTGAAAGAAAATTGAATTCCGGCTTGAGTATGTTGCAGGCATCGCGGATATAGGCGCGATCGATAGTTACGGTGAGTTCGTCGCGATCGAATCTAGCGCCGGTTACAGCGCCTGTTTTCCAGCTCAGTAGCCGGGCCATCGCTGGATGATCCTTGAGCTGCGCAATGTCCGTGATCGCGGGTGCAATGTTGCCGCTAGAGCTCGCATTAGAGTTCATCTGGCACCTCGCGCGGTTCAGAGGTGTTCCAGTCGAGCACGCCTTTCTTCCATATATAGAAGAAGCCCACGAGCAAGATGGCTATATAAATGATCATCTCCCAGAAGCCGAAAAGGCCCGCGCCGGGGATGGCGAGCAGTTGCTTGTAGACGACCGCCCAGGGAATCAGAAAGATGGCTTCCACGTCAAAGAGGATGAACATCATGGCGACAAGATAGAATTTGACAGAGAAACGGTGTTGGGCGTCGCCGGTGGGAGTGATACCGCACTCGTAAGGCTGCATCTTCATCTTGCTGTATTTACGTGCGCCCAGGATGGCGGAAAGCACGATCATACCCACGCCGATGCCGGCGGCGACGAGCATCTGCATTAAGACTGGGAGGTACGGAGTGAGAGGATTCTCAGTCATAAAGTGGTGCTATCTAAGAGTTCGGGAAAACAGCAACTTACGACCATCTTTGGTGGACATTCGACTATAGAAGTCCACTCGGAGAAGTGTCAAGAGTGTGCGCGGGGGGGAAGAGAATAGGTAGACTGGATTAGCGCTCCGTCCGCTACAATGCGAATACTTTTGGGAAATGAGCAGAGGCTGCGTCGTGTCACAGATCTTCGGATTCAATACGGACACCAAAGTCGGAGACACCGTCTATCACGTGCAGAGTGAAGCGCGTGAGAACGATCTGTTGCTGCAGACGCAGGTCTTCGTCAAAGGGCATTGCATCGGCAAGCGGGCGTCGTCCTACGCGGAGCGCACGGTGCAGCCGGGGTTCTCCGCCGACTTGATGCATGAGCTGCTCAAGGCGCAGCACCGCATGATGTTGGAGGCAGTCAAGGAAAGCCGTGCAGAAGCTCTTTTTTGTACGGACGGCGCCGTGCAAGATGTGAACGCCGGAGGCATGGCCATCCAATGGGTGAATGCGACAGAAACGTTTTCTGGCAACAAGGCTGTCTTGAAGCTGGTCATCACGAATCGTGATGGCGTTGTGGATGGAGCACTGGTCACTTCACGAACTTCTTTTGATGCGGATGGAAAGATCCATTCGCAGTCGATGTCAGAGGCCGATGGCAAAGCTGAGATCGAGATTGATCTGCCGGTGCCGCCTGTTGGGAACGAAACGCCGGTCCTGATCCGCGCCGCGGCAGATGAGAAATCTGTGACCCGCAAGTTCCGCATCAAGCGGACGTAGCCTGCCGCCTTACAATCCATACATGAGACTGATCATCAACGGGGAAGAGCGCAGCCTGCCGGACGCCTCGAACCTCGGAGCTCTTATCGAATCGCTAGGTATGAAGCCGGACCGCGTCGCGGTGGAGCTGAATCGCGAGATCGTGCAGCGCGCAAAGTGGGCGGAGACGCCGTTGCGCGAGGGCGACAAGCTCGAGATCGTGCACTTCGTCGGTGGCGGAACGCTCTAGACACCGGACGGACGCACCCGTTTTACCCTCTTGGTTCCCCTCACATTTTCCTTGACACTGAACACCGCCGACCTAGAATGTTTGAAACATTCTTAATAAAGAATGTTTTGCAACATTTGACCAATGTTTTAGGTATTCAGGAGCCTAAGAAGCAACATGGCGGTTCGCTTCACATCAGAACAGGTGGTCGCGCTTACAGGCATCACGCCACGACAGCTGCAGTGGTGGGATGAGCGCGGCATCATCGTGCCGGCACGCGAAGGCCGTAATCGTCTCTACTCGATGGATGATGTGGCGGAGATGGCCGTCGTTTGTCAGCTCCGGAGGAGAGGGTTCTCCCTGCAGCGCGTCCGCAAGATCATGCGCTACCTGCAGAAGGAACTGGGCAAGCGCCTTGCTGAGACAGTGACCGCCGGCTCGGACTACCACTTACTGACAGACGGACGCCGCATCTACCTGGAGAACTCAGCGAAAGAGGTCATCGACATCCTGAAGAACTCGAAGCAGCCGATGCTGGCCGTCTGCTTGAGTGACACGGTGCGAGAGATCCACGCAGAGATCCGGACGCAGGCGGGACCGATGCATCCCGCGCGAGGACGTTCAGGCAAGCGCAAGAACGTGGCCGCGCGAGCGTTCTCATCTTCACAACGCACGATGGCGGCTAAGCGGCGTGCGATGTCATAAAGAATCTGGCCGCGCGCCTAACGGTGAATGGGCGCACGGCCGATTGTTCAAAGGGGTAGCAGGAGTCACACAAACCGAACTTCAGACAATCAGGTTGCTAAGGTGCTTGGAGGTGAGCATGGTAGCTGAACTTAATGTGCTGAGCGAATGGATCCCGGAGCAGATGTCGCCGGGGACATTGTTCGTTTTGGAAAATGCGGGTGAAGTAGGCGAGCAGGACGATCCTTATTGGGCAGTGCTCGCTTGCCCGGAATGCGGGACCCTTGGACTCGTGACCCGCAGGCAGATCAATGGCTTTCTGCCGGTGATCTGCGGAAGCAACTGCTGCTCGGCCCAGTTCTATATGAAAGATGACAACGTAGTCGTACGACGACCCAGTTAACCCTGGGTATCAAACTCCTCATTAACTCTTCCTTGGCCTCTCGAAGAATCGGGAGGCTTTTTTCTTGGAAGTTCAAAGCCAGGAGCTAACCGCGGATAAAAGAAAGATAAGAGACAGATTGATGTTTAAGACGACCTTGGACTGTCGCTGGTCCTATCTTTCCTTGATCTGTCTTTAATCCGCGGTTGGTTCTAGCGTTTTGCCGTGTGGGATTCGAGCGGTATGGGAACCTGCTCGACGATCTCAATCGCATATCCTTCGAGCGCCGCGACTTTGCGCGGGTGATTGGTCAGCAAGCAGATGCGGTTGAGCTTCAAGTCTGACAAGATCTGTGCGCCAATGCCGACATCGCGCTGGGTCTTGCGGTGGTGGTCAGGATGCGCGGGCTCTCGGACATCGCGATGGAAGGTGAGCACCGGTTTATCATCCACCTTCTCCACGCTGAAGCCTTTGCCCGTCTGATGCAAATAGATAAGCGCCCCGCGGCCGGCTTCTGCGATCATCTGCAGCGAGCGCTCGACCGTCGCCTGGCAATCGCACCATGTGGCGCCGAAGACGTCGCCGACCAGGCAATGTGCGTGAACGCGCACCAGGGTCGGCTGGTCGGGCGTCAATTCACCTTTGACCAGGGCCACGTGTGATTCGCTGTCGAGCTGGCTCTCGTATGCGATCATGCGGAAATCGCCGTAGCGTGTCGGCAGCATCGCTTCGCCGATGCGCTGCACGTAACGTTCATGCGCCATGCGATAACGGATGAGCTCCGCTACCGTGACCATCTTCAGCCCGTGCTTGGCGCAGAACTGGATAAGGTCTGGCACGCGGGACATAGTGCCGTCATCGTTCATGATCTCGCAGATCACGCCGGCGGGGACCAATCCAGCGAGGCGAGCGAGATCGACGGAAGCTTCAGTCTGTCCGGCGCGAACCAGCACGCCGCCTTTACGAGCGCGCAGCGGGAATGTGTGTCCCGGTCGAACCAGGTCAGATGGCCGCGATTGGGGATCGATCAGGACCTGGATAGTGCGGGCACGGTCTTGCGCGGAGATTCCCGTGGTCACGCCATCCCGGGCTTCCACGCTTTCACAGAACGCCGTGCCGTAGGGCGATGTGTTTTCCGCGGTCATCATGCCGATTCGGAGATGGTCGAGCCGTTCGCCGGTCAGTGCAACGCAGATCAACCCGCGGCCGAACTTGGCCATGAAGTTGATGGCCTCCGGCGTGACCTTCTCGGCGGCCAGGGTCAGGTCGCCCTCGTTCTCGCGGTCTTCATCGTCCACCACGACCACCATCCGCCCGGAGCGGAACTCTTCGAGAGCAGTGGGAATGTCCGTAAATGGCGGTTGCGGTGACATATGGG
>Ga0207074_1050_pt1 | contig 16602 bp, 11 predicted proteins | sample Alteio_BWMinHeat_66_FD_153567 | JGI IMG/M metagenome (GOLD analysis project Ga0207074, IMG submission 153567) | Enriched cells from forest soil in Barre Woods Harvard Forest LTER site, Petersham, Massachusetts, United States -... | ecosystem: Environmental > Terrestrial > Soil > Temperate forest >...
CTCTTCGCCGCCGACCCGCAGAAAAAGTCGGCCGACGAGCCCAGTCTGGTCTCACTCTCTTCCGGCGCGTTGGTGGTGCAGAAGCCGGCGGAGTATGACGAGAGCTGGTCCGCGCTCCGCCTCATCGACGAGCGCGTCGGCTCCGGCTGGGCTACGCCCAAGGGCATCATCAGCAACCAGGTCATCGTGATTGAGATGGCGGAGCGCAGCGTGCTCAAGCAACTGGAGTTTGACACCGGCTCGATCGACGGCCCGAACCGCGGCGCGAAAGACATACTCGTGGAAGTCTCTGACGCGGGCGCGAAGTCCGGCTTCCAGAAGATCGCGCAAGTCACGCTGGCGGACAAAGCTGACAACCAGAAGTTTCCTGTGAGCGCTGAGGTCGCGGGCCGCTGGGTGCGCTTGACGGTGCAGAACAATCATGGCGCCGCCGATTACCTGGAGCTGATGGACTTCCGCGCGCGAGGACAGCAGATCACCACCACCAAGTTTCCTGACGTGAGCGGCACCTACGCCACCAACTACGGTGACATGCACATCCGGCAACAGGGCAGCTCGATGGTGGGCTGCTATGAGCACTCTGACGGGCTACTGGAAGGCGGCATCGAAGGACGCGTGATGAGGATGACGTGGCGGCAGAGCAATCCGTCAGAAGGTCCGGCCATCATGGTCTTCACCGGCGACTTGCAGCAGATGATCGGACTGTGGTGGTACAAGGGCCAGGAGAGCAGCAACGGCGGCCTGTGGTTCGGCACCAGGAAGAGCGCGACGGTAGGCACGTGTCCGCACTGGACGGGCGACGTGCAACAGCAGATGGCCAAAGACTTGGACGAGCTGGGCAGGACGCTGGTGTATGGCATCGTGTTTGACACCGACTCAGACCATATCAAGGACGAGTCGCGCAGCACGCTGGACAAGATCGCGGCGCTGCTGAAAGCCAAGCCCACGCTGAAGCTGAGCGTGGACGGTCACACGGATTCGACGGGCACACCGGCGCACAACCAGGATTTGTCAGAGCGTCGGGCGAAGTCGGTGGTGGCGTACCTGACGGCTGCGGGCATTGACGCGGGAAGGCTTTCGCCGGCGGGCTTTGGGGCGACGCGTCCGGTACAGTCGAATGATACGGCACTGGGCCGCGCGCAGAACCGAAGAGTGGAGTTGGTTAAGAAGTAGAACGACGCCACTTCGTGGCGCTTAAACCCACCTGCGAAAAGCGCGCAGGTGGGGCACCCGGCTTGTCGAGGTAACGGATAAGCGTGACATCCGTCTGACACAAGTGGATGCGTCTGGTATGGGTCCCAGCCAACCGAACGGCCATGTGATAACTCGACGATATGCCGGCAAGTTACGTCATCGACAAAGAACGCGGGCTGGTGATCAGCACAGGAACTGGCAGGTACACGGCCGACGATGGAATCGCGCATCAGGCGGCGCTTGCGGCTGACCCGGACTTCCAAAGCACCTTCAACCAGTTGCTTGATTTCACTGAAGTGACGCAGGTGGTCCTGAATACGGATGCGATAAGGCAGCTGGCTCAACGCCATGTGTTTTCAGAGCAATCGCGGCGGGCATTTCTGGTGACGAACAAACTGGAGATCGGGCTCTCCCGCATGTTTGCCGCGTATCGTGAGATTGCCGGCGGCAAAGAACAGATGAAGATATTTGAGGACCGCGAAGAAGCCATGCAGTGGCTGATGGAGAAACCCAGTCGCTAGTTTCTAGTGTCTAGTTTCTAGAAAATCAAAACCAACTGTATATCGCTCCCGCGAAGTTCCCACCCTATCGACAAAGAGCGGCGATAAGGTTGGGCACATCGGTTGTGTTGCGATGCCGCTGCGCGTCACTATACCCACCTGCAAAAACGGCAGGTGGGGCACCCGCAGGTGAGGCACCCCGGCTCTCGAACGTATAATGGCGCGGTCGTTTCACTAGTGTCAATCGTTTCTCTTGCGGCAAATGGAATGCTGATGACACCTCGCCAATGGATGACGTCCGTGGGATTGCTGGGGTTGGTGATACTAGCGGCCATTGGGCTGATACTCACGCGCGAATCGGAACAGGGCCAACAGGGGACGCAGGGCCATCAGACTCCATTGGTGGACGAGCAGCCGCTGCAGACCGCCCGCGCCGTGGCGACTCTGGCCTCCGACGCAGACGAGCGGCGATTCGCCCAGCAGGCAGTGAAGCTGGCCGACCACGAAGTGGACCTGGCGTTTGCCCAGGGCTTGCGTGATGCCGCGGAACACCGGGCCGCACCGTCACCCGAGATCCAAAAACTCCTGGTACGGGAAAATGACGCCGAGGCGGCCATTAACTCTGACCAAGGCCGGATCGAGGAACTCAAGAAACAGGTCGCCGCCGCCAATGGTTCGCGTCATGACAATCTCCAGCAGCAACTCGACTTCACCCTGGTGCAACTGGAGCTTGATCAGGACGAATTGGAGGATGTGAAGGACCACTTGCTACGTTCCGGCTCCGATCCCCTGAGCCGGATCCAGCGCCAGTTCAACCGGCACGAAGCGAACGAGCATGCGCTTGAAGCAAATCCTCAGCCGGCTGCTGCGAATAACCCGGATGTGAATTATCTGTCCCCCAACTTGCGGACCCAGTTCGCCGCATGGCGCGCCTTGCGCAACAAGGATGCGAGACTGCACGAGGCGCTCGAAGAAGCAACCCACGACGCAGCCGTCCTCAGCCAGAAGCAAACTGTGTTGGAGAAACAAGTCGAAGCGGAAAGGCCGGACACCGGGACAACCCACGGGCAGGCGACCAGAGAACGAGGCACCGCTCAAGCCACTAAGCCGATTACGCAGGCAAGTTCCGGAGCAGCGGCCAGCGGGACGATCTCGGCTATGCATCAGCTTGCCGCAGATCAAAAGGACCTTGCCGACCTGAACAAGCGGCTCCAGGACCACCAGGAAATGGCCACCGCTTATGGGAGCTGGATCGACCGGGTAGAGTCGCACGAGCGCGCGACGCTGCACGGCATGATCCGCTCCGCGCTCCTGATCGCACTGATCTTGTTGGCACTGTATCTTGCTGGACGATTAGTGGACCACTTCCTTACCGGCCAGAGCCAGGAGCGCACGCGCCTGCTGACGCTTCGCTTCGTGATCCATTTTGCGGTGCGGGTGGTGGGCTTCCTGCTGATCTTGATCGTGGTGTTAGGCACGCCCAGCCAGATTCCCGCGCTTGTCGGCATCGCCGGCGCGTTCGCGGGCCTCACGGTGGCGCTGAAGGATTTCGTGGTGGCATTTTTCGGCTGGTTCGTGCTGATGGGGCGCAATGGGATCCGCGTGGGCGACTGGGTAGAGATCGATGAAGTGGTCGGCGAGGTGGTGGAGATCAACCTATTGCGCACCATTTTGCTCGAGACCGGCAACTGGGCTGACAGCGGGCACCCCACCGGACGCAAAGTTGCATTCAGCAACAGCTTTGCACTCGTCGGCCATTTCTTCAACTTCTCAACCAGCGGGCAATGGCTCTGGGACGAAATAGTGCTCATGGTGCCGTCGGACCGGGACCCGTATCCCCTCATTGGGGCCATCCAAAAAATGGTGGCCCATGAGACCGAAGCCAGTGCGCAGGCGGCAGAGAAGGAGTGGAAGAAGGCTGCACTCAGCCACCACGCGCAGTCAGTCTCAGCAACGGCCGCCATCGACTTGCGGCCGACTGCCGCGGGCGTACAGGTCCACGTCCGCTACATCACCCAGGCTCCTGAGCGCTACGCCACTCGCACTCGCCTCTACCAGGCACTGATGGAATTGCTGCGCCGCAAGCCTGGTGACCAGGACAAAACGGAGAGCGCGCCTCGACCTGAAACTGCATAATTTCCCCAACGGCAAATACTCATGAACCTATCCCAAGTGGTGAACATTGAGGACCTGCGGCAAATGGCGCGGCGCAGGTTGCCCAAAGCAGTCTTCGATTACATTGATGGCGGCGCAGAAGGCGAGATCACGCTAGAGGAAAATCGCGCAGCGTTTCTCGAGGTGACGTTTCGTCCGCGGGCTGCAGTCGCGTTCCCGGCGTACAAGCTGGCGACGACCGTCCTTGGACAAGAGCTGGCGTTCCCGGCGTTGCTGGCGCCGGTGGGATACAGCCGCGTGATCAATGCGCGTGGCGAAATCGCGGCGGCTGCGGCGGCGGGGCAGGCTGGGACCCCGTACATCTTGTCCACGATCTCCGGACACAAGCTGGAAGATGTAAAGGCCGCATCGAATGGCCCAGTCTGGTATCAGTTGTATTTTGTTGGCGGGCGCGAAGTTGCAGAAGCGGCCCTGGACCGCGCCAAGCGCGCAGGGTTTTCCGCATTGGTCGTCACGGTGGACACGCCGATCGCCGGCATGCGCGAGCGCGACATGCGCAACGGCATGAAAGAGTTGTTAGGCGAGTCGTTGTTGGCAAAGTTGCCGTACGTGGCGGATATTCTGGCGCATCCGGGATGGTTGATAGATTTTCTGCTGGATGGCGGCATGCCGAGACTGGAGAATGTGATCGTGCCTGGGCAAGGACCGATGCCGATCATCGGCGTGCAACTGGCGCTGTCACGCGCGGCGGTGAAGTGGGAAGACCTGCGGTGGATACGCGAAGTGTGGGGCGGGCCGATCGTAGTAAAAGGATTGCTGACCGGCGACGACGCGAAATATGCCGTGGACGCGGGAGCTGCAGCGGTCGTGGTCTCAAACCACGGCGGGCGTCAACTGGATTCGGTGGCAGCGACACTGCGTGCGCTGCCGGAAGTCGTGTCCGCAGTGAATGGCCAGGTCGAAGTGCTGATGGATGGGGGCGTGCGTCGCGGAGCGGACATAGTGAAAGCGCTGTGTATGGGAGCGCGCGCGGTGTTGATCGGTCGCGCTTACGCGTACGGATTGGGAGCGGCGGGGGAAGCGGGAGTAGGCCGCGCGATCGAAATCCTGCGGACAGACGTTGATCGTACGCTGCGGTTACTGGGATGCGATTCAGTGACGAACCTTGATCGGAGTTACGTTGAGGTTGCGGGAAAGTGCTGAGTCATGGTGAGGCCTCGGGTCAGTCCAACTCTGCTTTGAACCGGGCCAGTCTGAACTCCAGCGGTGGGGTTTGATTTCCAAGAACGGCATCGGAAGCCATATCGCCGATCTTCGGGCCGTGTTTGAACCCATGTCCAGAGCCTCCTCCCAAGATCCACACGTTCTTCGCGACGGGATGCTGGTCCAGTATGAAATCCTGGTCGGCGGAGTTTTCATATTGACAGACGCGACTCTCAACCAAGGGCGCGGACTTTAATCCGGGAAAGCGCATTGCGAGATATTCGCGCACCGACGCAAGTCCTTGCTCGGATACTTGACGGTCAGCAGAAGTAGGATCGAAGTCTGGGCCTCTGGTATCGTCCGCGATCTTAAAACCCCGCCACTGGTTACCAGGGATGCCATAAAACGTAGGGTTCCCGTGGTCTATCCACACTGGGATCTCCTCTTCGGTGAACCTTCTGTCACCCGCGGGAGTGCCAAAGAAGAAGATTTCCTGGCGAGACGCTTTAATAACTTTTGCCAGGAATGGGAAAACGTTGGGCAACCAAGGCCCGCAAGCGAAGACATACTGTTGAGCGACAATCCTGTCATTGTTGGCAAAAATATTTTCCAATTGTTTGCCGCTGATAGGGCCCGGTGCGACTTTTGCCTGCCGATATTCCCCACCTTCCCGGAGGAACGACTCGAAAACTGCCTGACAAGAGCTTCTAGCGAGCAAGAAGCCGGCTTCGGGCTCGTGAATCAACCAGGGAACGCCTTGAAAATCGATCTGCGGCCACCGCCTCGTCGCCTCTTGGTTTGTAAGGCGATCGAACGGTACCCCGACTTCTTTCAACGTGGCAAGAGACGTTCTTTCATAAGCATCATCTCGCCCGGGCATCCAAATGACGCCCGTCCGCGTGAAAAGGTTGCGGTGCCACCTCTTTTCGTTCTCGCGCCACAAGTGCAGCGCATCTGCAGCCATCTTGGTGTAGAGCCTAGATCCACCGTAAGTTGCGCGAATGACTCGGGTTTCCCCTCCGGAACTAGCCCGCGAGTTTCCCGGTCCCCAGGCGTCAACTAACAAGACCCTAGCGCCTTTACGGAGGAGGTAGAGCGCGGTCCAGCCCCCAAAGGCCCCGGCTCCTATCACTATGATCGAAGGCCTTTTCTGCTGGGCCGGGAAAGCTCTCGAACTGAGTGAGTAAGCGGCGGCTGTTGCTGCAAAGTTCTTCAAGAACCTGCGCCTGGAGACCCCCGGCATTTTGTCGACGGTCGCAGATGCGGGAGTGGTTTCATCAGTCTTCACGCAATCAGTCTCGCATGTTCATTTCTGCTTTCCCGCTATCCATTCGTTCACTTTGTTTTCGAGAACATCCAGGGGGATCGCGCCCGAGCCCAATAGCACATCGTGAAACTCGCGCACGTCAAACTTGGGCCCCAATTGCTGGGTTGCTCTAGCTCGGAGTTCCCTGATCTTTAACTCGCCGATCTTGTAAGCCAAAGCCTGGCCTGGCCAAGCAATATAACGGTCGACCTCATTCGTGACGTCCAGTTCGTTCCTTGCGGCATTATCCATGAAATAGTCAATCGCTTGTTTTCTTGTCCAATGCTTGTAATGCATCCCAGTATCGATGACAAGACGAACGGCGCGCCACATCTGGTAAGTCAACATTCCGAATCTTGAATAAGGGTCGTCGTAGAGGCCGACTTCATCACCCAGAGATTCGCTATATAAGCCCCATCCCTCGATGAATGCGGTGAAGTTTCCGAAGCGGCGAAATTCGGGAACGTCAGTCAATTCCTGGCCTAAAGCGATCTGGAGATGGTGCCCGGGAACTCCTTCATGCAGAGTAAGGGCCATCATCTCCCACTTGGGCCGCGTTTCTGGTTTGTAAACATTCACGAAGAGCGTTCCTGCCCGCGAACCGTCAGCCGCGGGCCAGAAGTAATATGCGGCTGTGGTATCGGGCGCAATCAACATAGGTATTGGCTGGACACCGTACGGCGTGCGGGGAAGTTTGCGGAAGAGCCTTACTAAAGTGGGATCGATGCGCTTCGCAAGAGCGCGGCTGGCCTCCAGCAACTCGTCGCCGGTCTTGTAGTAGAACTGCGGATCGGTGCGCAAGAAAGTGAAGAATTCCGCCATAGAACCTTTGAATCCAGTCTGCGTTTTCAGAGTCTCCATTTCGCCACGGATGCGTTTGACTTCAGAAAGGCCGATCTCATGGATCTGCTCGGGAGAAAGGTTGGTCGTAGTAAACCGGTGCGCATAATAGGCGTAGGTCTCGGCCCCATTCGGCCATTGCCAGATACCTACCTGGTCGTAGCAATTCGGGACATAATTCGCGACGAAGAATTGTTTCATCTTGCGAAATGCCGGCAGTACTGAATTGGAAATGGCCTCACGGCCCGCGGCAGCGAGCCGCTGCTGATCCGCGATAGCGATTGAATTGGGAAAATGCCTGAAGGGCGTGTAATAACCGCTCTGCTCCGGCAAGACTAGTTGCTTGTCTATTTGCCCTGGCAAACGTTCCATCGTGACTTTGGAATGTTTGATGCCCTCATTCAGGCCGGCTTGCAGGAGAGCGAGGGTCTGATCCATGTAAACCGGAAAGGTTTTGAGTCGCGTGATCCAATCTTCATAGTCCTGTACGGTGTCAAAGTGGATCGAGTCAGCCAGTTGGTCGGTGGTCTGAATGCCTTCGCGTTGGGTGAGCGGAATCAGGTACAGATGGAGCTTGAATGACTGTTGTTCTTCATCGAGAACGCGGCTGAAGAGGTCATAATTCAACTGGTCCTCCGCTGATAACGGAGCGCGATCAATCGCGGCGAGCTGCTTGGCAAACTGCAGGACCTGCTCATTATGGGCTTTGAGATTGGCGGGAGTGAGGTCGGGCCACTTGCTGTTCCACTCGCGATAACCCAAGATCGACGCATAGTGGGGGTAGAACGCGAGCTGATGTTTCCAAGTCGTATCAAAGAGCGAGTGAAGAGACTTGGCTTGCGGCGAATCTGTTGTTGATTGAGCTAGAGCGAAAGAAGCGCTGGCCAAACCTACGATCAATGCCAGAACCATCAAGCGAAGTATGCGCATACAGGAAAACGCTCCTTAGAAAATTGACGTCCGAAATTCAAGGGTTTTCTTATCGCAGCGTAGTTCTTCGCTGCCTCTGAATTGAGTGGACGAACTTCACTGATTTCTACCGCAACGCCAACCAATACTAGTGGCGGACCACAGCATTGGAGTTTCCAAGTGACCAACGCTCGGTTTCAAGGTGTGGAAAGGCGCAAAACTGATTTCTGAGTTCTTCAGCGGGCTGTGTCCTGCCGTCTAGCAATCGGTATGGGGCGAGAACAAGATAAGACTGAATGTAACTACCCACATGGTCCGGAGCGGATGCCTTGCCTGGATCATTCTGTCGGACTGCTAAGGCACAGTCGGCGATGAAGTCCATCTATCACTACTGGGCTAAAACGTTCCAACAGGTTGTTGCTGATGAAGCCGACCGCTTCGGAACGGGCGAAGTAGCCGACCTGGGGCTGAATGATGATGAATGGGTGGGGGATGACCGCTTCTCCAATCCGTAAAGTTTCAAGTTGAACTACGGGCACTCTGACCTGAGCGCCCGTTCCCGAGGCGGAGAGATATCGGGTGGGCGTGAGTGCGGGGTAACGCGATTGAAGGGCTGCCCAATCAGGTTCGGTAACGTTTATATACACGTCGCGGGTCTCGAATAAACTGGCGCCCGTGTCCACTCGCATCTCAGTCAGTACATTTTGTTGGAGGACGATGGGAACCCTTGGAATACCGTTGTCGAGCCTGAAGGGAAGATCCTCCTTTATATATATAGTGGGGCCAGAAGCGCACTCCATCCCTTCACTCGAAAAAATGGCTCGCTTCAACCTGTAATCGATCGTCACGGAGAAGCGATTCAGGACGTCATATCCGAGAATGCCTGCCAGCTTCTCTCCCGCCGGAGCCAATGAACGGGCGAGATCCAGCATTGTGACTTTCAGGTTCTCGACTTTGATGGTTCCAATCATCAGTCGATCAATGACAGTGTTGTCGGCATCCGCAGTTCCGGTGGAACCTTCGATGGTTGCAGAGTTAAGCCTTCGCAATCTTAGGCGACCGGCCAGCGACGAATCGATCGCAGATGTGTTTGCGCCAGTGTCGAGCAGAAATATGCCCACTTCACCATTGACGGTCACTGGCACGAACAAGAGGTGTTGCTCATACTCGACGTTGACCTGCGCCCATCGGGAGGCACGTGGCGCGCCCGGCAAAAGTAGCTGGAGTATCACAATAACCAGCGCAGGGGTCATTTGCATCTGAAACCGTCTGTCTCCAGGGTCTGTGTTTCGAGGCGCATATGAGATTGGCTCCGAAAGCGCCAACTCATTAGCCGAGGAATAAGATGGCTGCAAGCAAATCGCACCGTGGGCCCCGTTCCCAGCGGTCTTCCGAATGCTCGTAAGGGGAATTCTAATTTTTCGGCGCCTGCGGGTATTTCTGATCGATCGCAAGAATCGCGCCGATCATTTTGCGTGCCCTCAATTTTGTCGGCTTCTCGTCTAACGCCAGATTGCCTTCAGTCAGGTCGTCGGAAACGGCATGGCAATAGGAACAGCGTCCGGTCGGGGCCGTGACAGTCATCAATTTCATGACATTCAAAAGATCTGGTTTGGAGATGTCTTTCGGCAACACCATGAGGTTCGTATATTTGTCCGGTAAAACCAGTGGTTTCTCTTGAGATTTTGGGGGTTGGTTCTCTGCTTGAGTCTGGGTCGTAGGCGATTGGATCGGCTGCAGCGCCAAGACACAGGCGGCCAGACCCAGGATCGAAAAAGCTATAAGAAAACTCTTCATGGATTGATCTCCTGAATAGCCTTGGCAACGGAAAATGTCCCGAAAAGATCCATTGCGGAGGACCTGGGCCCTCGATCTCGCGCGCTCTTCAAAATTTCTCACGGGCGCGGCGTTATTCTAGTTTCCCCATGACCTTAGCTCTACCGAATGGGACGAATGTGCCGATAAGTGTGACGAAATGTAGGATTCAGGCTGTCACCGCGAGAAAAGTTCAACTGAGAATTGCGGTTTTGTCACTCTGCATCACGTCCATCCCATTTTGCTTGCGCAACCACCTTTTACGATGCTAGTAATCTGAAGGCCACTCTTGCGGCAGCCCGGATCCAAATGGGCTGTTCGCTTGTCAATGCGATGTGATCCAGCTGCCCCAATGAGCCAAGTTCCCAGTAGCGCGAATATGATTGGAAGAATGGCTCCGCTCCGGTCAATTGTTGCCTTCGGCTTGATGGCGGTCACTCCTGTTTGGAGGCAGCAGTCCGAGCCTCCAGTGTTCCACGCCGCCGCCCATTTGGTGCAGATCAACGTGATCGTTCGCGATAGAGACGGCCACCCTGTCGGCGATCTGACCAAAGAAGATTTCATTGTGAAGGACCGGGGCAAGCCCCAGACGATCAGCGTGTTCTCTGTCGAATCCGCAACTGCGGCTTCACAGCAACAACAGCCTTTGCCGCAGAACACTTTTTCTGACGAGGCCAAATATCAGACTGGTTCTGCCCGTAGTGTCACCATTATTCTTCTGGACAACTTGAATACGCTCTCCGGGACTGCACCCCAACCCTATGAGAACACTCCATACTGGGTTGAAGCCCATGCCCTGGCCAATGCGAAACAACACCTGCTTGAGTTCTTAAAGCACTCTGATCCCCAAGACCGGATAGCTATCTACGGACTTTCTGAGAATCTGCGCGTGCTTTGCGATTTCACATGCGATCGCGATCAATTGGTGTCGGTGGTCAACCAGTACGATGCGACCTCAAAGACCCGCCGCGAAGCGGCTTCTCCCGCCACTTACCACACGCCTGTCCCCGGCCCCGAGTTCAATGCGCTTATGAACGCTGAGGTGCAGCGTTTGGCGGCCCTCACCAACCGCGCCCGCGCGGGACTGACTATGGCTGCATTGGGTGCCATTACCGATCATGTGATCGCTCTTCCCGGACGCAAGAACCTGCTCTGGCTCACGGCTAACCTCCCGTTTTCCGGCCAAGCGGTGGCCCGTGTGATCTCCCGGGCGAATATCATCGCTTATCCGGTAGACGCGCGCGGCTTGCTTCCCCGCGCTCCCGCGCTCTTCACCGGTGAGATGGACGCAGACGCTTACGCGCAGGGCAAGCTTTCAACCTCTCCGGCTGAATCTCCGCAGCCCACTGGCATTGACGCCATGCGCGAGATGGCCGAAGCGACCGGCGGCCGTGCATTCGTCAACAGCAATGATCTTACTGGCGCCATCCGCAGCGTTATCGACGATTCCTCTGTCACTTACACGCTCGGCTTTTACGTAGAAGCCTCCTCTTTAGATGACAAGTTCCATGAGTTGCAGGTGCTGGTCAAGCGCCCCGGCCTTAGGCTCCAAGAGCCGAAGGGTTATTTTGCATCGGGAAACACGCGCGCCACCGAGGACGAACGCAATCGGGACTTCCTGTCGGCTATCAGAAGTCCACTCGATTCGACCGCGATCCCGCTGCTAGCGAGAGTTGACCGAGTGGATCAGCCTAACCCTCATTCTCTTCAAGTGAGTGGCTCAGTCGGCATAGTGGCGTTACAGTTGGTACAAGAGCGCGAACGGCGGTCGGGGGCTTTGAACGTGTACCTGATTGAGCAGGATGCCGCGGGCAACGTGCTTCATCAGACCGCCAATCGGATGCGGCTTGACCTTACCGAACCGCAATATCAGGCCTACTTGCGCTCAGGCATCCAGTTTAGGGAATCAGTGCAACCGAGTGCTAATGCGACGATCTTGCGCGTCATAGTGCAAGACTCGAATAGCTCCGAGATCGGCAGCGTCATCATCCCGCTGGGGCAGGTGAAGTGACCGAGACAATTTGAGGTTTCGTCACTTCTGACTTGCCGTCCATCCCATTTATTCCGCAATACCGCCTTTTACGATGCAAGAATTGTAAGGCTAGGGAAAGGCGGATAGGCATGTCGAATAATAATATTGAGACGAAGTTTCAAAAGAGCGCTCCCTATTTCCCCGTGACTGATCCGGAGAACTCAGTCCGATTCTTTGAGAAGACCTTGGGATTTCGTTGTGAATACTCTGCCGGAACGCCCGTACAGTTTGCCATCTGTAGTCGCGACGGACTCGAAATAATGTTCCGTCGAGTGGCTGATCCAAAACTGATCGTGCCGAACGAGAAGCAGGGAGGAACCTGGGACGTCTTTTTTTGGGTTTCCGGAATCAGTGCTTTACATCTTGAGCTCAAATCAAAGGGAGCAGAGATCGTATATGGCCCTGTGGACCAGGATTATGGCATCCGAGAGTTCGCTGTACGCGACTGCGACGGCCATGTTCTCGGATTTGGAGAAGCAATCAAGTAGTGTCGGTCGGTGTGATGTAGATGTAATGGACACATCTCGCGTCGATGAGCTTCGCCGCGGCTGGTAAGAACGCGGGAAAGCGCAAGCAAATCCCGATGGCCCGGTTTGTGATGTTCCGTTTTCGGTATTAACAACCCTCAGTTCTCTGATATTCAGAAGTTCCGGTGTTGGGCATCACCTGATCAGTATGAGTCCCTGCGTTCGCTTGTCCCGCTTCTTATGAATTTCCAATTCGCTTTTGTGGCGCTCGTCACAGCTAGCGTCTCCCGGATGGTTCTTGGTCGCTAAGGTGCTTCTCTCGTTCCCGTAAGGCCCTTTACCTATCCGCTGGCACCGAGGAACCCGAGACCGATCACAACACACTACAGTACGCACCGTTTCCCCTGATGCGATCGAGGGATGCTGATAGGTAATCGGGAATTCAATACTGGAAAGGATAACCCAATGTCCCCTAGGTCCATACGACTCGTTCTTGCATTGGCATTAACTTGTTGTTTGTGTCTCTGCTCAATCCCAACATTTGGTCAGACAGCATCCTCAGGTACTGTCTCTGGCATCGTGACCGATTCATCGGGCGCGGTGATCCCGGGCGCTACCGTCACGCTGACTGACTTATCGACAAAGGACAAACGCACGACAACGACTAATGATACGGGTCGTTACCTCGTGCAAAACGTGACACCCGGCCGGTATGACATCACCGTCTCAAAAACCGGGTTCAGCCAAGCAAAAGTCTCCGATCAGGCCATCCAGATCGGCACGGTCACGACAGAGAACATCGCTCTGACAGCCGGCGCCGTCAGCACCACGGTCGAAGTCAAGACCACCGGCACGGAACTGCAGACGATGAATGCGACCATCGGCAACTCGGTCTCAAGCCTGGCGCTGGAGAACCTGCCCAGTCTGGGTCGTGATACCAGCACGTTCGTCACGTTGCAGCCCGGCATCAGCCCGGATGGCAGCGTGGCGGGCACAGTGGTTGACCAGAGCACCTTCATGCTCGATGGTGGGAACAACACCAATGACATGGACGGCAGCATGAACGTATATACATCCAGCTTCGCCGGCGACCCGACAGGCATCGCAGGCGGCGGCGCTGCGACAGGCGTAATGCCCACTCCGGCTGACAGTGTGGAAGAGTTCAAAGTGAACACCACCAACCAGACGGCAGACTTCAACAGTTCATCCGGTGCGCAGGTGCAGGTCGTGACCAAGCGCGGCAGGGACAAGTGGCACGGCACTGGTTACGAATATTATTTTGATAACAACTGGAACGCCAACACGTGGGACAACAACCAGTCTGGTACTCCAAATCCTAGTTTCCATTACAGCCGTTTCGGATTTGCCGCAGGCGGACCGATCCTGCCCAACATGCTTGGCGGAAAGACTTACTTCTTCGCCAACTATCAGGGCTTCCGTTGGCCCAACTCAGAAACGGTCGAGCGCGCGGTACCGACCGCATTGATGCGCACGGGCGTCATCACCAACGTTGATCCCAATACAAACGCCGTTACAACGTTTAACATTGCAACGGTTGACCCGCGTGGAATCGGGATCAATCCGCTGGTAAAGGCGATGTGGAGTGGCCTGCCTTTACCGAACGATCCGGGGTGCACTGGAACGAGCGTTAGCGGCAGTCTATTGGGCAGCCGATGTGACGGCGTGAACATGCAGGGCTTCAAGAGCAACATGTCTGTTCCACAGACTGACAATTTTGTAGTGGGACGCTTGGATCATGACTTCGGTGCGAAATGGCACTTCATGGCCAGCTACCGCTTTTACAAACTGAACAAGGTGAATGACAGTCAATTTGATATCAGTAGTGGCACGGCAGTCGCGACGGCAGGACGTCCGCAAGAGCCGTGGTACTACGTTGCGGGTCTCACGACCAACATCACTTCCAACACCACGAACGACTTCCACTGGAGCTACCTGCGCAACTGGTGGCAATGGTCGGATGCGGGCGCTCCTCCTCAGGTAGCTGGTACCACGGGCGCGCTGGAACCATTCGGCGAATCGCGTTTCACGGCACCCGTTCCTTTTAACGTGAACACGCAGAACATCCGCACACGTTTCTGGGACGGTCAGGACCACATGTTGCGCGATGACGTCTCCATGCTGAAAGGCAACCACCTCTTGCAATTCGGCGGCACCTATCAGCACAACTTCAACAGTCACCAACGCACCGACAATGGTGGTGGCATCAACGACACTCTCACTTATCAGTTGGGCGATTCCGTCGGTGGCGGATTAATAGGTTCCTGCGGAACCTGTGTGGGTTTTCCAGCCACGCCTTCCATGTTCAGCGACTCAGGTTGGGCGCGTTACTTTTCCGCGATGACGGGTATCGTAACGGACTCTCAGATCGCGTTCACACGGACAGGTGCAAGCCTAGCTTTGAATCCTCCGCTCACGCCCGCCTCTGACAAAGTTACGATTCCCTACTACAACGTATATTTCAGCGATACGTGGCACATGAAGCCGACGTTCACCCTGACCTATGGCCTGGGCTGGACGCTGGAGATGCCGCCCACGGAAGCTGAGGGCAAACAGGTTGAATTCGTGGATGCGGCGGGTCAGCCTATCGACACGCTTTCCTACCTCAATCAACGCCAGAACGCTGCGCTTCAGGGTAAAGTGTTCAACCCAACAGTCGGCTACGCCCTTGTGGGCAACACCGCCGGCGGATTGAAGTATCCCTATAACCCGTTCTACGGTTCTTTCAGCCCGCGCATCGCGGCGGCCTGGAACCCGCAGTTCGGCGACAATATGTTCGGAGCAGTCTTCGGCCACAACAACACCGTCTTTCGCGCTGGATACAGCCGTATTTACGGCCGTCTGAATGGAGTGGATCTTGTACTGGTGCCGCTGTTGGGTACAGGCTTGATTCAGCCCGTACAATGCCAATTGGCATTTAAGAACGGTACCTGTGGACCGGGAACGCCCGGCGTGGATAATGCTTTCCGCATCGGCATCGACGGTCCCACGGCTCCGTTGGCTGTCGCCAGTCCGACCCTGCCTCAACCGCTGTTCCCCGGCATCAATGATGTCGCGGCCTCCGCGGGTGAAGCGCTTGATCCTAACTTCCGGCCGAACGTGGTGGATTCGTTCGACCTGACCATCCAACGTCAACTCACCAACAAGATGACGATGGAAGTGGGTTACATCGGCCGCCTTATCGGTCACGAATATCAGCCGATCAACGTCAACGCAGTTCCTTACATGATGACACTAGGCGGTCAACGCTTCGACAAAGCCTATGCTGCCATCGAGACGGCATTCGGTTGCACGGTTTCTGCGGCGAATTGCGGTACACCTATTCCACCGGCCGGCGCAGCCCGAACTGCGTTCTTCAACGCTCTGGCCCCTCAGCCGTTCCTGGAAGCGGCGCTTTCGGGTACGGGCTATTGCAATGGCTTCAATAGCTGCACAGCAGCATTCGCTTCGAAGAACCGGTCCAACCTCCTTCAACAAAAGGTGTGGACTCTATGGTCCGGTTTGGATAAGGGGGGCGTCAACGGCCAGTTCTGCAACAACGCTGGCGGCTGTACTGACGGGAATGGGAACGCGGTCGCGAATGGCGCAACCTACACGGCTGCGGGCTTCAACTTCGCCCGAACCATGATGAACAGCGCGCTGCCAACGGCACTGGGCGCTAACGGCCAGATCTCTTCTGGCGTCGGCATCAATGCCAGCATCGGTCATGGCAACTATCACGCCGGGTTCGCATCGTTGAAGATCAACGATTGGCACGGTGTGACCTCGCAGACCAACTTTACCTACAGCAAGGCATTGGGCACGGGGGCCTTTGTTCAAGCCACCAGCCAATACACTGCTGACGATCCGTTTAACCTTGACACCATGTACGGGGTTCAGGCATTCAACCGGAAGTTCGTGTTCAACCAGTTCTTCGTGATACAGCCACACTATTATGCGAGCCAGCAGGGCATCATCGGCCGACTGTTGGGTGGTTGGACATTTTCTCCTATCATCACTGCCGGAAGCGGAGCGCCTCTCTTTTGCGGCACCAACACCAACGCGCAATCGTTTGGGTCTGCTGACGGTGCGAACTTCTTTACCAACGAAACCTGTGTGACTTCCTCTACGTTTGGCGCTTCTAGGATCCAAGGCGTGCTTGGTTCGAACGGGGTGGGTACCGCTGTTGCAATAGCCCGTACCCGAAAGCGCCGCTTCCAGGAA
>Ga0207074_1059_pt2 | contig 16584 bp, 13 predicted proteins | sample Alteio_BWMinHeat_66_FD_153567 | JGI IMG/M metagenome (GOLD analysis project Ga0207074, IMG submission 153567) | Enriched cells from forest soil in Barre Woods Harvard Forest LTER site, Petersham, Massachusetts, United States -... | ecosystem: Environmental > Terrestrial > Soil > Temperate forest >...
CCTTCTGTACCTACTTCCTTGGCCACACGGGTGACTTCCGCCGCAAAAGAGTTAAGTTGGTCCACCATGATGTTGATCGTGTTTTTCAACTCCAGGATTTCACCTTTAGCGTCTACCGTGATCTTTTGCGACAAGTCTCCTTTGGCAACGGCTGTGGTAACCTTGGCAATGTTACGCACCTGGTCAGTTAAGTTACCGGCCAAAACGTTGACGTTATCTGTCAAGTCTTTCCAAACACCCGAGACACCTTTGACGAAGGCCTGGCCGCCGAGTTTACCACCGGTACCTACTTCCTTGGCCACACGGGTGACTTCTGCCGAGAAAGAGTTGAGTTGGTCCACCATGGTGTTGATCATGTTTTTCAACTCCAGGATTTCACCTTTAGCGTCTACAGTAATTTTTTGCGACAAGTCTCCCTTGGCAACGGCTGTGGTAACCTTGGCGATGTTACGCACTTGATTAGTTAAGTTACCGGCCATGAAGTTAACGTTATCAGTCAAGTCCTTCCACGTACCTGATACTCCTTTGACGTCTGCTTGCCCTCCAAGCTTTCCTTCTGTACCTACTTCCTTGGCCACACGGGTAACTTCCGCCGCGAATGAGTTGAGTTGGTCCACCATGATGTTGATCGTGTTTTTCAACTCAAGGATTTCACCTTTAGCATCGACGGTGATCTTTTGCGACAAATCACCTTTAGCGACTGAGGTAGTAACCTTAGCAATGTTACGCACTTGATTAGTTAAGTTACCGGCTAGTTGGTTGACGTTATCTGTCAAGTCCTTCCATGTACCAGAAACCCCCTTTACGTCCGCCTGACCACCCAATTTTCCTTCTGTACCTACTTCCTTGGCCACACGAGTGACTTCCGCCGCGAATGAGTTGAGTTGGTCCACCATGATGTTGATCGTGTTTTTCAACTCAGAAATTTCTCCCTTAGCATCGACCATGATTTTTTGTGACAAATCGCCTTTAGCTACAGCAGTAGTGACCTTGGCAATGTTACGCACCTGATTGGTTAAGTTTCCGGCCAAAACGTTGACGTTATCCGTCAAGTCCTTCCATGTACCTGAAACTCCTTTGACGTCTGCCTGACCACCCAGTTTCCCTTCTGTACCTACTTCCTTGGCCACACGGGTGACTTCCGCCGCAAAAGAGTTAAGTTGGTCCACCATGATGTTGATCGTGTTTTTCAACTCCAGGATTTCTCCCTTAGCATCGACGGTGATCTTCTGCGACAAGTCTCCCTTGGCAACGGCTGTGGTAACCTTGGCAATGTTACGCACTTGATTCGTTAAGTTACCGGCAAGTTGGTTGACGTTATCTGTCAAGTCCTTCCATGTACCTGATACTCCTTTGACGTCTGCCTGACCGCCCAGTTTTCCTTCTGTACCTACTTCCTTGGCCACACGGGTAACTTCCGCTGCGAATGAGTTGAGTTGGTCCACCATGATGTTGATCGTGTTTTTAAGTTCTGAAATTTCGCCTTTAGCATCGACGGTGATTTTTTGTGACAAGTCTCCTTTAGCTACAGCAGTAGTGACCTTGGCAATGTTACGCACCTGATTAGTTAAGTTACCAGCCAGAACGTTGACGTTATCTGTCAGGTCTTTCCAAACCCCCAATACTCCCTTAACATCCGCCTGACCGCCTAATTTACCTTCCAGACCTACTTCCTTGGCCACACGAGAGACTTCCGATGAAAAAAAGCTCAACTGATCAAGCATAGAGTTGACAACCATTCCGATGCGCAAATATTCCCCTTTTAAAGCACGCCCTTCAATTTCCAAAGGCATTTTTTGTGACAAATCGCCTTTAGCAACCGATGTAATGACCCGCGCAAATTCATTAGTAGGTTGGACTAAATTAGAAATAAGAGAGTTGATGGAATCCATGCCTGTGGCCCAAGCCCCTTTGACCGGTCCGATGGAAGCGCGTTCAGTTAATTTACCTTCTTCACCAACAATGGCGCTGACACGGGAAAATTCGTTGATCATATTTTCGTTTAAATCCAAAATATCATTAAGGACCTCACCTATTTCACTGGGCAGGCCATCTTCTTCCACAGAAAAACGCACAGAAAGATCGCCATGGCGTACTGCTTTGGCTATATGAAGCATCTTTCTTAATTGGTCCTTTTTAGGATCCCCCCCGTTTCCGTTATCAAAAACAGGCGCTTCAGGGGTTATTGCTCCGACATTTTCTTTATTTTCACTCTCTAAAAACCTCACTGTTGGGGCCATAATTTCCTCTCCTTATTTAATAATGCCTTTGAAATTTAAACGGAAACAAAAAAAGTGAATGGGGGAAAAAGTTAGTTTCATTTGAAGAAAAGAAATTGATTTTTAGTAGTTTTAGTTTACTCATATGTCATGAATTGTATATGGCTTGTTTCCACTTTTTACTGACTTTTTTCTACCTTTTTTTAAATTTAAAAACGATAAATTGCCCTTGCGTGACGGGGTAATATAACCCCCGCCCGCCGGGCTCTGGAGACAAAAAACGTTCAATTCCACTAGTTAATAGGGACAAGTCAGAACAACGCGTATTGTTTGATACAAAATCTGGAGGTCTGTCAACAAACACATTTTCTTTATATAAAGCAAATCATACTTAACCTTAATCTTTACATCTTTGATCGTTTCATCATAACGATGCCACACTTGGGCCAAACCTGTTATTCCTGGTTTTACCAGAAGGCGTTTTTCATAACCTGTGATTTGGTTCTTAAATTTGTCGACGAAAAATGGCCGTTCTGGCCGAGGACCAATGATGCTCATTTCCCCTTTTAATACATTGATAAATTGTGGGATCTCATCAATATGGGTCTTCCTTAAGAAGGAACCTCCAGGGATCAATCGGTTGTCATTTTTTACAGCCCACACAGGTCCTGTATGCTTTTCCGCATCGGCCCTCATTGTCCTAAATTTATATATTTCAAAAGTTTGCCCATTTAGACCAAGGCGTGTTTGTCTAAAAATCACCTGTCCTTTAGAAGTCAATTTGATTAGTAACGCCGTTAATATACAAACCGGTGATAAAACAATGACCGCAGCCATTGATCCCAATATATCCATGCTTCGTTTAGTGGCCCTATAGGTTCTGCGCACAAAACTGATGACCATGCTTAAAATACCACTCCCAAATAAAACTAAAGTACTTGGTTCCGGAACCCGTGATTCATGCATCATTTTTTGTGTTTTCGTGAAACCAGAACCAGCTAAACATTCTTTATTTAAAAATAAAGATACTGTGATTAAAATTGCGATTAAAGGTATAATTTTCATTTCAATTCTCCTTCCATAATTAAATTATTCTCAAAATTGCCTATTATAGCTTCCATTAAATTAGTGACGGGCTCTGTACTGACATTGCCATCCTGATCAATATGCACAAACACATTGTCTAAAACGAGCCGTCCACCTTCAAAGGATGACTCGTTGAATTTGATAGTCAAATCGATGAGCTTACCGGCCTCGTTTCTAATAAATACCCCGCCTTTTAAAATGGCATTAGGAATATGCACTTCTCCCTTAATGGCCAAATAATCCAATCCTTTAATTCCCAATTTCCGGCCAAAAGCGTGAATATCGTATTCTAAATCTTCATATTTCGAATCTAATTCCAGGCCTGGCAATGTGCTGCGCCCTGGGCTTGGAGTAAATATCAAACGCCCGTTCTTTGGATCAACTGAAAAAAGGTCCGTAAACGCATAAAGATAATGGTCCCAAGTAAATTTCTCAGGTGTAAAAACTTCAGAACGCAATTTTTCATCAAAATTCACAAAATAAACCAAACGTTCGATCCCGTGTTTCGCTTTTAAAGTGATAATCCTTGGATCATCAGTGGTTAAGATAAACCTGTTCATCGCTAATAACGCTGAGCCGCTTGCTCCCTCTAATTGGATAACTGAAACTGTCTTGTATCCAACCTTCCTTTCTTTAGGGTTAACAATCAAATCAGGTCCGATAATCTCGTAAAATTGCTCATCACCGATAATGCTCCGTAATTCAGACAAAAATGGATCGAGAACATTGTGGTACTGCGCATGTAAATTTGTATTAAAGAATTGCGCGCTTTTTTCACCCAAGGTGATCCCCATTTGTTGAAATATATCTTGCTGCTCCACAGCTTTAGACTGGGCTATTTCAAGTAAATATGGATATAAAATGTTTTGTAAGTCGTTGATATCCTCCATAGACAATGCCTCAAAACAGCTTAACTTTTCTTGAACATTAGGGGGCAGGTCCACCTTGGACAACAGGGTGATCAACCCGCCCTTTAAATCCAATAGCTGCTTGGTGGTTGTGACCATCACAATGGGTGCATGTCTTTTTACCATCCAGCCTGCAACAGCAGGAGGCAGCATATTATTGACCCCGTCACCATTAGTAAAAACAGTAATTCGCGGAACGTTTAAATTTTTTTGATTACGTGCATTGTCATCCATCGTTAAAGCAACAAATGCCGCATGTCCGCCTGGGGCACGTAATTCTTCATCGTTATGAAATGCCCCGGTTTGAGCATCAACAACCGGCATAACACCCTGGACTATAAAATCGGGAATAAAACGAAGCCTATTATTCGGGTCATCAAAAATTTGACGATAAGTTCTTTTTTCATTATCTGCAATACGATCATCCACGCGATCAACTAAATAAACCGTATCCCAAAATTCCCTTACCGCATCCTGACTTTCAGGATTAACAAGCTCTTGGACCTCGACTTCACTGAATTCATTTTGTTGGGCTAAATGGATGTATTGAAGCAACTTCAATTCTGCGACAGAAATAATCTCATTAAATTGTTTAGGATGCCCGAAAGCATCAAAGCCTTCAACAGGGATATTCTCAAAATAAGAATCTGTCCCTTTATCAGCAAGCGTATCACGGCCTAATAATCTTTTTAAGGTTGCTTTTCGCTTAAAAGATGTCCCTATGCCTCCTTTTAATTGCAGCACCCGCACATGAACTTCTCTTGCTAACCTGCTATTCTCTGGGTCATCCAAGAGGTCTTTTGCATTGAATACCCCAAAAATTTCTTGCCTGGCTTCCCTATTTAACAATGCCGATGGAATGCTGTTGAGGCCAAGTGCCGGCTTGATTCGGGTGCTTAAATATTTAGAAATCAGGACAGAGAAATACAACGCATCTGAATATGCCAAATGAAACCGTTTCATGATGTCCTGTGGGGATAAACGCTCGATCCTAATCATCATCTTTTAGTTTAACAAATGTAAGATTAAGAGAAGATGAAAGAAATATTAGGAAATATTTTTAGGAAGGACTTTTTGCCTGGTCATGCTATTTGATTGAGCATAACCAGGCAAAAGGCAGGCAACAAACAGGCAGGCATGCTGTCATGCAGGTGATATATAGGAAATCTTATCCTTATTCAACTGATTAGGATGTAAAACCTGCTCTTGATCAGTTTCAGGTTCAGCGCTTAAAATCCTTACAAGTTTTTGGATCATCACTGCCAATCGAATTTCCCGTTTCATATGCCATGCCAGCGACTTTTGCATACGGTCATCCGAAATCTTATCAATCCCCTGACGAAGCATAATGATCATCTCTCTTTGTTTATGATGGATTTCCAGGAAATATTGCCGGTAAATTTCTCTAGTAAGCATTTTTGTCTCCATTCTTGACCTGATCAATTAATTGCCTCATAAAAATTTTGTGTTCGTAGCTCTCCCTATGAAGGGTATTTAATATTTCCCTGGCTTTATCCCTCAGGCTTTTCTTAAAACCAGAAAGATAAAGGGTATTTTTAATATGTTCAGAATAAAGCAATAGGCCCTCTTCAATTTTCCGCCCTTGCTCTAAAAATATTATTAATTCATCTCTGCTCATGGGTTTCTTCCTGGTTTAAAAGTTCCGTTGCCCAAACAAGGCTATTGATGTAATATTCACGGGCATTTTGATAATACGCCCCTCTAAATCCTCTATGGATCGAGGCACGTAATTTATTGATTGCCAGTAAAGCAAGATTATGATTATTAGTTAATTCAAAAGTAATATATGAGACTGCGTATGGGAGCGGGCTTTCCTGCGTATCTTTTAAAGGTTTACCGTCATAACTATATTCGCTCATAAGCTTACCCCTGTTATGTAACTCACTTTCAAAAAAACGTGAAAAATTGGACAATACTTCCATTGCCCGGGGATCCCTGGTAAAAAACGCATCAATACCAATACGCATGGGTACCCGTATTGCCTCCCAAGAAAAATTGCCAGATTTCCCGTCATACGTAAAAATTCTTCCATTACTGTCAACGCTAACCCAATCAGGCACAAGCCCAACCCCGGATTGTCCATTGAAACTCTTTTGAACCTGTGCTAATAAAATATAGGTAGTACTGACAAGTTCAAGCCAACGAGGGTCGTGATCAAAGGCATAAAACGACTTAAAATAAGCAGGTGAATAATAAGAAAGATTCTGCGGAATCTTGTCCAAGGCGGATGGTGAATCTATGATCCAGGGAAGGAGGTAGCGGTGGTATTTAAAAACGACCGTCAATTTATCAAGGATATCTTTAAGGGAACGCCGTGCTATGTCCGCATAAGAATCATTCTTCCATTGCTGGGATGCTAGGATCAAGGCCATGGCATAATCAATGTCTGCATCAGTAGCTGGCATTCCATCGTGGATTGAACCATCGATATAATGCCAGGATAAAAGATGGTCACCAAATTTGTCTTGGCGTGAAAGTTTATCTTCAGTCCATCTTAATAAGTTATCAAAGGTCTGACGATCTCCCATCACTACAGACCTGAGCATGGCGTTGGCTTGGCCTTCGGAGGTGGTATCTCGTTCAGGGAACCGCAGCACCCTGCCTTCAGGTTGTATAAAATATGATTTATACCCATGCCATGTAGCTGAAAGGATCCGGGAAGATTGATGCACCTCCCCCTCCTGCTGTGTGGACAGTATCCAGGCGAATAAAATAAAACCCCCAAAACCCCATAGTAAAAGTAAGAATATAGACTTCATAATTCCTCCTCAAACTCTGGAGCGGACCCGCTTTCATTAAAATAAAACAGGGAAGAAAAAACAAGCGCATGATAAAACAACCAGAAAACATTGAAAAGTATTCCTGGGTTGTGTTCATAGACCCACCTTAAAATCCCCCAAGTCATCGCAACCAAATTTAAAGCCCATAAAAAAATCTGTACCCACAAAAATGTATAGGGTACTTGTGTGGCCCCGGTTTTGTTTGTCACCTGAAAACCAACTGGGACATTAAAAAGCCCAAACAGTGTTGCCCTTAAATAAATAGGCACCGATAGCATGGTTAAAAGGTGTGTTTTTAGAATATTAGAAAATTTATAATGGCGTAAACCCATGCTCGAATAAAAGACACCAAGTGCCAAAAGAAAATAAGGGGTAAAGCTCAGCGAATACACATACGGGTTCATAAAAAATGCAGGGACACTAAAAAAAGTATAAATTAACTGACATAAAAAAAGACATAGGTATGCCCACCCGATGAAATAATATGTTCCGGTAATGAGATAATCGAACCATTGCATAAAACTTAAACTCCATGGTTTAGTGAATAAATTTTTAACGACCTTCTTAAAAACTTGGGTATTACCCAAAGCCCAACGGGACTGCTGTTTAAAATATTCCACCAAATCTTCCGGTGCCATGCCAAAGACAAGGGGCATATTCACATATAGAGTTTCCCATCCCTTCATATGCAGATTCAAGGATGTCGCAAAATCTTCGGTCACCGTATTTTCATCAAACCCGCCAATTTCCAGCAGTACATTTCTGCGTAAGACAACATTCGTCCCGCAGCACATCATCGTCCCGTTCGTATTTTTCCCCTCGCAGATGTATTCATAAAAGATCGCCTGTTGAAAATTGGCAGTTAGGGAAACCCTGTTGGACGAGCAGTTGGTATAAAATTGGGGGGTTTGAACAAAGGCAAGCAAGGGCTGCTTTTCTAAGATCGGCACAAGGATTTTTAGAAAATGCGGCATAGGATTTTGATCAGCATCAAAAATAGCTATGTATTTCTCCTTTAAAGTCTGGTTAACATCATTAATGATCCCTGCTTTTGCCCCACGATGAACATCCCTTGAAAATATTCTAGTCCCAAATTCTTTTGAAAGTTCCTGCGCCTCCTTTTTGTATTGTTCAAGGGTGGAATCATCAAGTAAATAAATGACCTTATTTTTATAATCTATGTTGTAACAAGCTAACAGTGTCCGCTCAACAACTTCCTTGGGTTCATGACGGGCAGGGATCAGGATCGCCACCGGGGGCTCATCGACCAAATCTTGCACCGGATAATTATCCGGCTGGCGATTTAGGCGCAAAACATTGAAAAAATATCCCACAGCATGAAACATAATAAAAAATTCTGACCCTAAGAAAAAAAAGGCCAATATCCTCTCTAATGGACCGCAGCTTGCATAGTACAAATAAACCGAGCGGAAAAATAAATAGTTGACCAAAAAAATCAGCACCGTAATGACCAACACCTGAGACGGGGCTGGTTTAAGGAGGCCCTGATGGGGCAGGAGTATTTTAGAAAGCAAAGATAAATGAGATGGTTTGTTCATCATCTGAATAGATCCCCGGATGGTCATAATAAATATGCCGCGCCTCAACGCGCAGCGTCAGCCTTTTATTGATGTGCCAATTAATCCCTACACTCCCCGAGTCACCGCGTTGATTGCCACGATCATTAATAAATTCATAACGAATGAAATAGGAAAAATTATTAGCCCCCCAATAAAGGTTGTGCCTATTAAAAAATTGCTCCCATTCCAATGATATCCGCTGTGATGGAAAATCTTTGGGTGAAAAATAATCAGTCTCTGACTTTTTAAATCGCCAGTCCTGCCAGCGGTATTTTAAAGTCAGCCGGGTCGGATCATACAGAATATGCCAGGCAACATCACCTCCAAAATTATCCAATTTGTTCCCATCTGTAAATTGTGAGTGCGACTCATCAGCGCCAATCTCAATGGGTTTAATAGGTGCCAGGGTGGCCCGCGCACGGTATTGGTCTTCTTGCAGATGCTCTGCCAGCATTGCCTCATTCTGGATGAAATCGTCCCGTTTATAGGAAATGTTTAATAATAGGTGTTCTGTTAAAAAAGGAAACTGAATTTCGGCGTTACGGTACTGTAGGTATTTATTGTCATCTGAAGAGTTACTTAATCCATATCCTATCTTCCAGAATGTATCTGGCAAAAAATCCTGCTCTAAATATGCCGCATAGCGATATCGGTGAATACTCAGGGGACCAGGAAAAGAATAATCCATTTGATCGGTTGTAAGACCAATGGTCATATTTCCCAAAATTGACTTTTCTAAGCGTTCATACGCATCATAAAGACGCACATTCACCTGGCGGGATTTGCTGTCAGCTTCTTCGTGCTTAAATCCGCTTTCTATGAGCCAATCATGACTGTACACCTGAGCTTCGTCCAAGACTTGCTGGGCTTGGACATTATTTGGATATTTATATAACAGTTCATCATAGTTCTTTCTGGTGGCAGCATATTGGTGGCTTCTGGCGTATATTTGCCCAAGGTCAAAGAGTGCCTCTGGATTATCCGGTTCTATCGTCAACCATTGATGATATGATTTCTCTGCCTGAAAAAATAAATTATTGTAGTATGCTTTCTTGGCCCGTGATTCTGCTAAAAGTGCCTGGTTGCCAGAAAATTGCTGGCAAGCTTTTTCATATAAAGAAACCGAGCCGGAAGTGTCCCCTGACCAACCCAAGACGCGCGCCCCTTCACGATAATATAGGACTTCATCCGGATGTTCTTGTATTAATTTTCTATAAATGCTGATGGAAAGAGTTGTTTGGCCACGCCAGCTCAATAACCTGGCTGTCCACAACAACGCATTTTCATCATCAGGATTAGATTTTAAAATGATCTCCAATTGTACTAAGGCTTGATCAAATTTTTGTTTCCCTATAAGATCCTCTGCCGTGGCTGTCTGATTGGTTTGCACACTCCCGGCTGATGGTGTTGAAGCTGGGGCTTGCTTATTCCAGACCAACATGTTGATGTAAATGGATTGGATTTCTTTTGAATCTTTATGTGCGTCTGCTAATTTTTTCATATACTCTAAAACTTCCGGATCAGCCCCCTGTGCTTCAAGAACATGGGCATAGTTCAAAAGTTCATCTTCACTGCATCCGTAAGCACATAATTCATCAAAGGTCTTCACGGCTTCTTTCCAATGACCCCCAAACCCCAAAATCCTGGCATATGTCCGCTTGACTTCTAAATCATTAGGGTAACGTCGATACAAATCAGTAATGATAGGAATCGCTTCCGTATATCTTTTGAGCCGCTCTAAACTGTATACCCCGCCTAACCTGGCCCTGTCTGAGGTGTCAAGTGTGCTTCCGTAAGAAGAAACATAGACAAGACACAGCGCCATGAAAAATACAAGAAAAGCTATCCTATTTTTCATTAATCACCCCCTGGTAAACTTTTAAAGATTCTTCATCCCTCCCTAAAAGACGTAATTCGTCACCGAGCATAATGGCAGCTTCTTTATTTTCAATTCCATTATTGAGCAAGGCCTTAAGCTCTTTAACAGCCCGTTCATGGTCTCCCGTTGCTGAAACGACCTTGGCATGCTGGTAACGCAGATCAGGATCGTTAGGATTACGGGTCAGCAAGTTATCCATTTGAGTAATCGCAGCAGTGTATTTTTTTTGCCCCACCAGTGTTTCGGCATAGGCCTTCGCTATTTTTAGATCATTGGGGTATTTAGCGCTTAATTCTTCAATGCTTTTTTGACCCACAGGAGTTTGGGCATTCCAAGACAATATCTCCGCATAGATCGATTGGATCTTTACTTGATTGGGAAATTGATCTGCCAGTTTTTTAATTAACAATAACGTCTCTGGGATAGGGCCCTGTGCTTCAAGAATATGCGCATAAGTTACATACATGTCTCCATCGCACTTGATTGCACATAGTTCATCAAAAGCCTTCATTGCTTCTCTCCAGTGACCACCAAAACCTAACACACGTACATAGCTCCACTTGATTTCCCGATTATCCGCATAATGCTGATATAGGTCCTCTATCATGGGAATTGCTTTAGGATATTCTTTGAGACGTTCTAAACTGTAAACTTCTCCCAACTTGGCCCTATCATCAACTGAAGGTGTGTTTTCAGCATAGGTGTTGAAAGTAAACGCCATTAAAGAAAATGTTAACAATGTCATCCCAATCCATTTATTATCCATTTTCTGCCCTCTTATAAATTTTTATGGCATCTTCATCCCTGCCAAGGAGGCGAAGCTGATCCCCCAGCATTGTTAAGACCTCTTTTTTGGAATCCCCATCGTCTAACAAAGCCTGCAGCTCCCTTGCGGCCCGTTCATGATCTCCCGCTGTGGAAACAACCTGAGCATGTTGATAACGTATATCCTGATCATCCGGAGAAAATGAAAGTAAAATGTCCATCTGTCCCATGGCATCAGCGTATTTCTTCTGGGCCAAAAGCACATTGGCATATTTTTTGCGGACTTCCATCGAAGGTTTTTGCGCTAAAACCCGTTCATAATAGCTCTGGGCAACGGCATAGGATTTTCCGGAAAAAGCCATATCAGCTAAGGATTCACTCACCTTGGGATCAGCGGGAAATTTATTATTTATTTCTACAAGGATACGGCGTCCTTCACCATCCCGATTAAGATGTTCGTAAGTCCATACTAACTTCCACGCTATACTTTTATCTCCGGGTTTCATTCGGTAGGCAGCAAGCAGATAAGGCAAGGCATGATTATATTCACCTTCTTCAAAAAATCGTTCTCCCAATATTGAAAATTTATAATAAGTATGAGTCACATTAAAAACCACATATGTACCGGCGACTATCAGCACAGCAATAAATACCCAGATTACTGCGCGATAAGTTTGTTTCATGCCTTACTCCAAGTTAGGATCATTGACTTATTTGACTTCCGCTGGAACATGTCTTTCTTTAAGCACTCTTTCAGCTTCTAGCCAATTTTCAAGTTCAGTCCCTCCCCTTTCTTCATGCATCTGATAAGCGAGCAATTCTATATCATGGGTAGAAATCATAGAATCATTTGAAACATTTGACTGTTGTCTGATTTTATAATTATTTTTTGACATCTTATGCTCCTTTCTCTAAAAATGCCCCTGAACTGCGTTCTTTGTTTATTCTGTCGGTAATCCTGCCTCTTTCCATTCTTTAATGCCTCCCTCGTAAGCACTGACCCTGAACCCTTGAGCGGTAAGTTTTTCAGCAGCTTGACCAGAAGCAGGGCAATCATAACTCGCACAATAAGTTACCACTTCAATGTTTTTATCAAGCTCTCCCCAGCGTTTGTCCAATTGGTCCAAGGGTATTTTTTTAGAGCCTTTAATCAATCCCATATAGTAGTGTTTGGGGTCAAGGACATTGACTATTTGGACCGGTTGGACATTTTTTATTTTTTGAGCAAGTTCTTCCTTAGTAATTGTTTTGATCTTAGGATTCGTCGTTTGCATTGTCATAGCATTCCCCCTTTTAAGTTTCCTAAACCATTAACTATTCATTTATCACTTTGAAATCTTGGCCCTACATTAACAAACTCAAAATTAAGAAAAGATGAAAGTAAAATTAAATCAATGGCACCCATCTCATCTCCCATACATTGTTTGCAATTGTGAAACCTTAGGGAATTGAGAATAAAATTCTCCCTGAGGCCCCACATATCCATTCCCTGACCTTTTAAGGGTAATGGCCACATAACCGCCTTTATCACTTGGGACGTTGACTGTTACAACGTTTGATATAGTGGCTGAATTCGACACTTCTTGAACAGCTGGCGGTACGACCACCTCATAACCACTGGGAGTACGTAAATAATAAGTCCCTTTGTCAGTGTAGTAAGTCACCCCATTAATGACCACCGCTTGAAAATCGGAAGGAACGGTACTTACAACAGCTCCTGCAGGAGGGGCCACCACCACATAATTCCCGCCCGCATAGTTATAATATAATCCATCATCATAGTAGTACCTCGCTCCTCCCACCCAAACCGGATAATACTCGTCAGGATAAAAGGCAGACACATGAAAGCCAAAATGAGGATGATCATGATAACGGTAATAATGATGTTCACCATGATGTCCCCACCTCTCATCAGCATTGGAAATCTTCGGCCAAAGCAAAAAAGGTAATACCCCAAAAATGATTAATAAAGTATATATATTTTTCATTTTTACCTCCTGGCTATCCCATCGAGCCTTATTAGTTGCTGTTTGTAGAAATATTAGCCATCTGCAGTTCTTTCTCAGCCAGGCACAACAAATCCTCCGTATTCCTTCCGTGACCAGTTATTTCAAAATGATTGGCCCTACGTGCAATCTCTACCTCCTGAATGGCTTCTTGAATATGCACGTGAAATTTATGATAATTATGCCAATCTCGGGCTGCTTTCATTTGTGCAAATACCGCAGGTTCAAAAACCATGACCATAACTGAAAGGATAAAAAATATTTTTCTCATTTATCCCTCCTCCGTTAATTGATATCTAAAATATGTTTCCTTGGTGGTAAAATTAACATAGGAAAAATTAAATTGGGATGAATTTGAAATTAAAAAGGACAGGCCCTGTTTTTGCCAAAAAACAGGGCCTGTCCTTTTTAAACTATCTACGCCACGTCTTACGCGCTAGGATATTTCTCTAATATGGTCATCTGCACAGAATCTTGCCCGCTGGCAGGCTCGCATGAAAGTGTATAATTCCCCCACCATGGGCCGCCGGCCCAATATGTTCCCCATATACCGTCATTTTTTAATGCTGTAAGAAAATTATTTAAAACTGTCAACCATCTGGGATCATTATTAGGAATACCATTTTCACCCACCCATCCCTTAAACCCATGTTGGGTAAGCCACGTGGCAAAAGGCTGCAGGCGATCAACTCCTACTGTGGGATAAGCCCCCTCAGCATCATAGCTGCTCGTATAAGTACCGGAGTTATCAGCATCAAAATACTGATGGGCCTCGTAGACTAAGTGTCCAGAAGGGTCATTAATGTTAAGATTAGCATTGTTTGACGCCCAATTAGCAGCAGTTGCCCAGCCGTCCCCTTCCACAAAAATCATATGCTTGGTATCAACGGCCCGTATAGCATTTACTGCTGCTTGTGCCGCAATCGGCCAGACGCTAGGACCTCCCATATCATGAGGTTCATTCATGATATCATAACCTAGCAAAGATGAATGTCCTTGAAACTGCCCTGCTAACTGAGACCACAAATTCGCAAAGGCCGACACAGGGACTTGAGATGAACCAATAATATTGCCGTGGGTTGTAAAGTCACTGAATGATCCAATGCCGTATCGCCCATAATTATGGACATCCATGATCACAGACATTCCCCTTGCATCCGCTGCATTAAGGAAATTCGTCATATAACCTACCTGTGCCGAATCCAAGGGGCCATTAAGCGTCGGCTGCATCCTCTCCCAGGCAAATGGTATTCTAATCAATGTCAACCCTTTGCTTTTGTAATAATCCAACTCGGACGCAGTGGGGTAACTGTAATCCAACCCAAATTTCCCGGGGAAATTTTGGCCGAATTCCGCACTTGCTAGATTTACACCAAACAGATTATTTAGAGTGGCTGTTGAAGGTGCCGAACACTGTGCCGAGCTGCCATTGCTTCCTACACACCCCCAACTCCAGGGGCCGCTGCCGCTGACTGCAGTTGTAACCCCGCTATTGCACAGATTTGTTGTTGGCGCACTGCTAACAGCAGTACCATTGGCAGTACCGCAGATTCCTGACCTGGGATCACTGGAATCGACCCAAATTCCCCCTGTCCATGACCACCAATTGCCTGTAGCATTTTTCTGATATATCACGCCATTATAATAAAGAATTAAAACAACATTATTGGTATATCCTGCTGCAGATGCGTTCATCATCACTGTACTTGAAGAAGATAGGGTCCATATGTTGTTCTGGCTATCCACGATTTGCATTGCTGAAGGAATGGTCGTACCGCTTGATGAGATGACGCTTGTCAAAAGCGTTGCCGAACAAGACACGTCACTTCCGCCATTGGTGCCGTCACAGTTCCAAGTCCAAGGGCCACTGCCGCTGACTGATGTTGAAATTCCGCTTCCGCACAAATTTGCCGATGGCGCTTTACTTACTGCAGCCCCGTTGGATATGCCGCAGGTCCCATTGATTGCGGCAGGTTGAAAGGGCGCCGAACAAGAGGCGTTACTGCCCCCATTGCTTGCATTACAAGTCCAATTCCACAATGTTCCGTTATTTGTCACTGTTGATGCACTGCCGTTGGCACAAAGGTCTGTTGCTGGTGCATTGCTGACCGCAACCCCCTTAGCAATCCCGCAAACACCTGAACCGCTCGTTCTGGGATCACTGGAATTTGTCCAGCTACCGCCTGCCCATGACCACCAGCTGCCTGCAGAATTTTCCTGGTATACCACACCATTATAATAAAGTATCAAAACAACGTTATTTGAATATCCAGCCGGACTTGCGTTCTTCAATATTGTTTTTGAGGCTGATAAAGTCCATGCATTATTCTGACTGTCTACGATCTGCGATGCCGGAGGAATCGTTGTTCCGTTTGCTGAGACATTGACATTCTGTAATAATAAAACCGAACAAGACGCATTGCTACCGCCGCTAGTGCCATTACAGCTCCAATTCCATGGGCCGCTGCCGCTCACAGTTGTCGAATTCCCACTGCTGCATAAATTTGTTATTGGCACACTGCTAAGCGTCTTCCCATTGGCACTCCCACATGCCCCTGAAATGCTCGGTCTTGGATCACTGGAGCTTATCCATGATCCGCCTGTCCATGACCACCAGCTACCTGCAGAATTTTTCTGGTATATCACACCATTATAATAGAGTATCGAGACAACGTTGTTTGTATACCCAGCTGAGATTCCATTCTTCAACACTGCATTTGAAGCAGATAATGTCCATGTATTGTTCTGGCTATCAAGAATTTGAGTTGCCGGTGGAATCGTGGTGCCATTAACAGAGGCAACGCTCAAGGACAGCCCAGCAGAACAAAACGCATCACTGCCGCCGCTGGTACCATTACAGCTCCAGTTCCATGGCCCGCTGCCGCTAACTGCTGTTGATACCCCGCTGCTACACAAATTTATCGTCGGCGCACTGCTAAATACCACCCCATTGGCACTCCCGCAAACCCCTGAAATACCCAGCCTGGGATCACTGCTGGCGGCCCACGTCACGCCGGCCCATGACCACCATGCACCGGCAGAATTTTTTTGGTAAATGACGCTATTATAATAGAGTATCAAAACAACATTGCTGGTATATCCCGCCGGGCTGCCATTCTTGATAACTGTATTTGTCGAAGATAATGTCCATGTGTTGTTCTGACTATCCACGATCTGTGTTGCTAAAGGAATGGTTGTACCGCTTGCAGAGACGGCACTCGATGACATTGCTGAGGGGGAATTTATGCTCATCATTAAAACGATCATTAATCCCATGATGATGGCTGTTGATGATCTGTTTTTCCCAATCTTGCAGTTTGCTTTCATCATTTGTTTCCTT
>Ga0207074_1073_pt1 | contig 16508 bp, 14 predicted proteins | sample Alteio_BWMinHeat_66_FD_153567 | JGI IMG/M metagenome (GOLD analysis project Ga0207074, IMG submission 153567) | Enriched cells from forest soil in Barre Woods Harvard Forest LTER site, Petersham, Massachusetts, United States -... | ecosystem: Environmental > Terrestrial > Soil > Temperate forest >...
TTACAGGTGAATTAAGTATTTGTGTTTAAAAACAAATATTCTAAAATTATTAATAAATTTGACACTGAATCTTAAAAGATTGGGATTGCATTTAAAACAAGTAAATTTGAGCGAATTGTTAGGCTTGTACCACCATGTTTGGTTGAAGAATGCATTAAAGAAAAAATCATTTGCATTCGGGCACATCGAGAACGCATCTTTAGAATTGCCACAGAGATACAAGAAAACAAATTGATATGTCATAATTATGGGCAGGGTGGTGCTGGATGGACATTTTTGTTTGGTTGTGTTAACGAATCTATTCGACAATTTGAACTGAAATTGACATACATTCCTGAATTTAAAAATCAACCTATATGTGTTATCGGTGCTGGATGTTATGGACTTTTAACTGCTATCATATTGGCTCGTAATGGTTATAAGGTTCGTATTATGGCAAAAGATATTGATAATATTTCTTCATACAAAGCTGCTGGGTTCTTTTTTCCTCGTCCTAGAAAGTGCTCAAATTTAGAAGAAATTACCATCTTTAGAAAATTAGGAATAGAATCATATTCAACCTATTTGCAAATTATACAAGATATTCATCCATTTATTAAAAAAGGTCCTAAACTTCTATCAGCATATTTTGGACTTGATATAGATCCAGGATTTGGTCCTTATATTGATCATGGGTTAATGTTACAACCGGAACGGGTTATTATTGATTTTGGGTTATCTAATTCTCCAAAAATATACCAAGCGATGGAATATAATGTGGTATTCATAAATTCAACTGAAATTATGCAAGAATTGCAGCGAAATATAACAGAATTGAGGATACCTATTATTCAAAGGGAAATTAATTCATTTGCTGATGTTGCAGAATCAATTATTTTTAACTGTGCAGGTTGGGGTGCTAAAAAACTTGCTGATGATAAGCGGATTGTACCTGTTCAGGGGCACCTTATTACTCTTAAAAATCAACCCAATATGGCCGATTTGCAATATATGATCAATTTTAAAGTTACGATGACTAATGCTTTAGGAATGTCTCGAGATGAGCTAATTTATTATGCGCCAAAAGAATCGGGCATTTTAGGTATAACATTTATTAGAGGTGAAGATTCATTAACGGCAAATCAACATGAATTCGATAGACTTTTGAAAAGGTGTAAAGATTTTTTTGGATAAAATAAAAAAATTCTTAACTCAAAACAGTTCGTAAAAAATAATTTAATATTTGTTGCGATTACAATAATTATCTTTAAAATGATAATAGAATGTTAAAAAACAATAGCAAGGGGGCCAATATGATAAATATTAAATTTAAAGATTTTTGGATTTTCATATTTATAGCATTTTTCACTAATATACAAGCGAATCAAAACGATAAAAGTATTATAGGGTCGATCTTGGATACTTGCTCGCGATCAACACCGGTCTATTTGTGGGAGAAATACGCTGTAGTGCCCATGAGCCGTCCAATAATTGCTTTTACTGGCCTAGGCGAGGTATTAGCTTCAGAAGAATACCAAAATTTAGGTAAAGAAGCCCAAGATGCTTTAGGAATTCCTCAAGATAAACAAATTCCCATAAGAAAAATAGCTCCTACAAGTGTAATGATTGAGGCTGCACCAGTGGCTTTTTCTATGCCAGATGCTATTTATTTTAATGAAAAAAATTTAATGGATAAGCCTATTGGTGTTAAGCGCTCAGCAGCATTTGTTGAGGCTGTGCACAAAAAATATAATCATGCTGGAGCTCAATCAATACTTGGATATGGAAGCCTTATAATGATGTCTATTTTAATGTGTAAAGCAATAAGATCAGAACAATCTAAATTAATCAAATCTCTTGCTTTTATTGGTTCTATATTTGGTTTATGCATAATTACTAAAGGCTATCTTAGATATTCCATATATAGGGCTGAAGTTGAAGGTCATTACGCAACTAAATGTTATCTTTGTGTTCAAGAATCTGCAGCATTTAGACCATATTTAGAACAAATCGGATCTATCAATAAATCTTATATGTTAAATAAAATTGCTCTAGAAGAAATTGCTCAAGATTTGAAAAATCAAAATCAATTGTGTTTATGTCATAAAAATAATCAATAAATTTTTAATTTAATTTCCTTAATGGATCTAGAAAAATGAATATTAAACTAAGTTTTTTAGGAATTATCCTTTTAACGTATGCATCGGTTTTCTCCAATCAATCTTTAGCTCAAAAAAATACTTTAGCTAAACTGTTCGGATATTTAGCATCGACCAAAGTAATATATTTATTCGATAAATATATCCAAAATATTTTACAGCAGCAGTTACATAAAATAATTCCTTATGGTAATGAGCTTGCTTCTTCTGAATATCAGATATTGGGTCAGGAAGCTCAAACAGAGATTGGGATACCGAAAGAATATCAAGTGCCTATAAAAATTTTATCACCACAAAATCCAATAATTAAATATGTAGGTGCGATGGCAGAAACTGATGGTATCTACATAAATAAAAAAAAATTGGATAAAGCTAAATATGGTATCAAAAGAAGTTTATTCTTTCATGAAGCAGTACACAAAAAATATAATGATTTAAGTTTTGATCAAATACTTGAATTATTGGTATTTTTTTCTTCAACTACATGTACTTATGCTTTATTGAAAAAAATTGATAAAATCTATTCTAAGCCATGGTATGTTCGGTGGGGAGTTATATTATTAGTTGGAATGATTGCAAATCATTTGTCTAGTAGTAAATTTCACAAATTTATTGAGCGTCGTGCAGATATTGAAGGTTTTTATGCTTCAGGGTGCCACGTCTGTGTTAAGGATATGGCATTAAGAAGAAAAAAGCTTTTTGAAGAACAAAATCACCCATTCAAAAATAACGGTTATCTATTTTATGACGAGCTTGAAAAAATAGCTCAAGAATTAGAAAAAGAAGCTAAAATTTGCGAATATCATAAAAATAATTGAGATTTATCATATAGAATCTAGAGTAAGTCTCTAGATTCTATATGATAAATGTTTATACGATAATACATTTAAACAGAACAAAATATGAATGAATTACCAATGCTTTTACTGTTCGAGATGAGCTAATTTATTATGCGCCAAAAGAATCGGGCATTGGCTTATAAGTCATGCAAAAAATATTATGAAAATTAGGTAAGCGCTAAATACTAGTTTCCCGGGACAACTTGATCATCATTATCGATGTTAGTCTTAGGTGCTATAATTTGCTTCTTCGGTAATGAAGCCGCTATTATATTAGTATTATCCTTAACAGTTTTTCCTTCATGATCTTGTATATTTTGATCAGCACCATCATCAAGTAGTTGCTTGACCAGATATTTATCGTTATTTTGTACTGCTCTTATTAAATCGGTATTACCTATTTCATCCATGCACAGAATAGGTAATATTGCTATGACATTAATTACTATATAAAAATATGATGAAATTTTCATAATTAGCTCTATATTTAATTGATTATTATATATTATGTGCTATTTGCCAAAATTATCAATATATAGGGGACTTAAGCATAAATTTCTAAATAAAAATTTGGGCGTTTTTTATCGGTCATACGATGATTGTAAAAAATCACAATCTTGGACTAATTCTTGAAAATATAAAACTTTATCGTTTTTTATAACTTATATTTGTTAAACTTAAAATATCATTGAATTATTAAAAATATAAATTTAATATAATGAAAAACGATTTACGAATAAAAAATGGTATTGTTATTCCCGAACATGAATTAGAAATAACAACAAGTAGATCCAGTGGAGCTGGAGGTCAGCACGTTAATAAGGCTGATACTCGTATAACATTGCGTTGGAATGTTTTGCATACAACTGCATTAAACGAGGAACAAAAAAATAGAGTTTTGTTGAATTTGAAATCCCGTCTTACTGCTGATGGTGATTTAATTGTTCATAATAGTGAATCTCGTAGTCAAGTTCAAAATAAAAAGGCAGCCCTTCAAAATCTTGCGAATGAGGTCAGCAAGGCGCTATATGTTCCTAAAAAGCGAAAGCCGACAAAAATAAGCAAAATTGCTAAGGAATCTAGACTAAAATCCAAGCTATATAAAAGCATTATTAAAAAAAGTCGTAGCAAAAAACATTATGAAGATTAACATCTTGTTGGATTAGAGTTCACTAAAAAACTGGTAAATTGCCATTCATCTTTGGGATCTATTTTATGTTGATCATAATCAAAATAGGAAGGCTTTCTGGTTAATGGAGACCAATCAATTTGCTTAGAAATAAACTTTCCTAAATATGGTTTTGCAAAGTCCAAAATTACTTTATAATCAAGGTCATCCGGTAAGCAAATGCCTTCATTTGGAAATTTGATCATATAATTAACCGCAGCAACAACTGAGATGGCAACTTGGACAGTTGTAGCATTTTGATGAGGTACGAGTCTTCGTGCTTCATTAATATCTAATAAACTACCGATCCACCATGCCCGTAAATCGTGGCCCAATAAAAAGCAGCCTAATTCATCTATTCCATCAATAATATCATCACTTAAAATACGTAGTTTAGGTTGTAATTCTAATTGGCGCATTTTGAGCTCATATAAAGATGCGAGGGTAGAATCGCTAACACAATAAGCGTAATAAACTGTTGGCCTATAAATAGCGGTTGAGTTCTCCCATACAGTTAATCTTTCTGAAATTCCATAGGCTTCTCCATGTCGGATAACCATGCCAATAATGTCGCCACTTGGTACCCATGATCGTGCAAATGTATCTATTCCCCTTGAGTTTAAAAGGATTTGGTTTCGAGGACCTTCGTTATGAAACATTATACCTTTGGGCATATGATATTCATGAGTTCCCCATCCTAATTCTGATGGAGCAATACCTTCTTCATAAAGGCCGGGAATTGACCAGGTATTGATAAACTCGTTCATTTTTTTGGGGTTAGATGTTATTTGAGAATCACGCTCAGCTATTTGTATGATTTTGACGCCAATTAATTGTGCTAACGTTGCAAAATTTTTATCATCAACAGCTTCTTTAATCTTAGGTATTCTGATGTCATTTGGTTTATTATTTATAATTGTATCTGCAATATCAATAAGAGCTTGTTTGGTAAAATGAGATACTAATCCAGGATTTGCACCATGATCTAAAATAGCTGTTGGACCTTTTGCTTTAATACTTTTGATTAAATTGGTTATTTTCATTTGCCTTGCATATAAAGTTAATGATCGAGGATCTTTTTGATTAACATCTTTATATGGGTCCCAAAGTTCAATCGAACTATTAACGTAGCGAACATTATGGTTGAAACACCACTTTAAAAGTGAAATAGTATCTATATCCCAAGCTAGGTCAATAAAAATATCACCTGAAGATAAATGTTTTGAGAGTATATCTTGATAATTTTCTTGAGTAATGCGGTCTTGGATAAATGTTACTCCTTGCTTAAGTACATCGGTTATTCTATGCCTATTATCAACAAAATCCATGACGGTAATAGCTTTAGGTGAAATTTTTAATTCTTTAAGTAATATAGGCAATGTACATTGAGCAATTGCACCACTTCCTACCATAAAAATACGCATAACTTAATTTTCCTTTTTTGATTTTTACCAGAAATTATCAGCTATTTTTCTTTTAGTTTAATTCTTGCTAGCTGCTCTAAAGTGCTTGAAAGTTCAGCTAAAGCGCTTACGCTTAATTTTGTCTACTATTCTCTATATTTTGCATGCTTTTCCTTAAGAATTTCAAGATATTTTTTGGATAAATTTGACTTATGACTTAAACCTACCGTAAAATTTAACCATCAAACATTAAAATGATGCGTCTTTTTTGACCATATATGAAGCAAAACATCCGTAAAAATTGACCATTGATTTTTTTTAAACCTTAAATTCTTAAGGATGAAAATGAAACGTATAGTTGATCAGTATCTTATTGATTGGAAGGATTCTCCATATCGAAAGCCACTTTTATTGCGGGGTGCACGTCAAGTGGGCAAAACTTATGCTGTTAGGCAATTCGGAAAAACTTTTGAGAATTTTGTTGAGATTAACTTTGAATCAGATGAAAATGCTAGAAATGTATTTAATGGAGATCTTGATCCGGAACGCATTATTAGAGATCTTTCAATAATTATTCGTAGACCTATTGTTCCTGGGCAAACGCTTATTTTTTTTGATGAAATTCAAGGAGTTCCTAAAGCATTGACAGCGCTGCGCTATTTTTATGAGAAATTGCCTGTACAACATATTATTGCAGCTGGTTCTCTGCTTGATTTTACTACTCAAGAGATAGGTATTCCTGTTGGTAGAGTTACTTCACTATATATGTATCCATTATCATTTTTTGAGTTTTTATGTGCTTGTGGTTATAGCCTAGCAGCAAAAGAAATTTTAAAAGCATCTGCAGACAATCCTATGACTGAGGTAATTCATCAAATGCTTATAAAGCTTTTAGGAGAATATTTGGCGATTGGTGGGATGCCAGAAGCTGTTTTAAATTGGAAGACAACAAAAGATCCACTTTTATGTCTAGAGATTCATCGCTCATTAATTGATACTTATAGACAAGATTTTGGTAAATATGCACAAAAATTCCAAATTAAATATATTGAAACATTATTTGACTCAATTCCACTACAATTGGGCAAAAAATTTAAATATAGTGCTATTCCGGGTGATTATCGTAAACGTGAACTTTTACCATGTTTTGATTTGCTTAATACAGCAGGTGTAATTCAACCTGTTCTACGTAGTTATGGAAATGGAATACCCTTAGGGGCTGAGGCCGATCCAAATGATTTTAAAGTTATTTTTTTAGATGTAGGGTTAAGTCAAACAATATTGGGTTTAGATTTAAAATCCTGGTTTTTAGACCCCGAACGAGAATTTGTAAATAAAGGGGAATTAGTAGAAGCATTTGTTGGTCAGGAATTCCTTGCCTATTCTCATCCAACTCAAAAATCTAATTTATTTTATTGGCGTAGGAAAGCTCCGGGTAGTGAAGCTGAAGTTGATTATCTTATACAAGATAAAGCTCAGGTGATTCCTATAGAAGTTAAAAGTGCAATGGGGACTACTTTGAAAAGCATGCATATGTTTTTAGAAAGTCATCCAAAATCTCCTTATGGAATTCGTATTTCTGCACATAATTATTCGATATTAGACACAATCAAATCATATCCATTGTATGCTATAGTTAAAATTATGTTACAAAATTGGAAAGAAGATATTAGATATTATGAAGCTTTATTATAGTTCAAACAAAAAATTTAAGCTTAATTATATCTAATAAGGGGATATTGCTTTTTGACATACTTTAAGTAAACCATGATATATTTTTCTAAGATGCGCTAATTGTTCTTTAGTCTGATCACCATATTCTTTAGCTAAGGCAACAGGGTCTGTAAAGCTGAGCCATATTTGACCTGATTTATCTTGAGTGGCCATAATTTTTAGTGGTAAATCTAATGCAATGCTTGGATTATTTTGCATCAGACTTGTACCTTGAGCAGGATTTCCGACAATGAGGACTTGTGTAGGTAATAATGTTTGATTAACCTTTGCTGCTTCAGCTGCATGATCTACGCGAGCAAATATGGTACCGCCTTGTGCTTTGATAATATCAGCGACTCTGTCAATTGTGCTTTTTACGTCGTAAGGACTTTGCATAGTAATTGACCATTTAGAAGCTTTAGGGGTTGCTAATTTTTCGTTAAATGCTCCAGCGATTTTACGTCCTAAAATATCTAAATCGGGTATATCTTGTTTATTGACCAATAAAGTTACACATACAAGTTCATCAGTAAAGCGGGCAAGGAATGACGAATATCCTGGAATATTACCTTTTATTTCCATTAGACCTTTATGACCAGGGAAAAACCAGTTTGCATTTGCTGGAATTACTTTCTTATTTTGCAATGTTACAGTGCTGTAGATCAAAGCTCTATCATTAGGATCTTTTATCAAAATATCTCCGGCAAGAGCTATATCCCATAAGCTAATATCTTCGCTTGAAGCGACCATACCGCTATCAGCAAAAGTTGCAGACCAAGAATTTGCCCTAGTTTGCTTAAGTTCTCCATTAAATTCTGAATAGCCTGTAGCCAATTCTGTAGGATTAATAAGAATTGGGTTATGTAAAAACTCATTATTTTTCAATGGTTTTATTCCGTTATTAACCTTATTTTTGATTTTGTCTTGATTTGAGATGAAAAAAGTATGCTTTAGACCGATACGTTCAATTTGATTTTTGGTAATATGTTCTTCATATGATATTCCACTAACTTTTTCAATTATGAGGCCCAAAAGATAATAATCAGTTGCGCTAAAATTACCTTTTGTGCTTGGCTTAAACAATAGATTTTGATCTTGAATTAGAGCAAGAATTTGTTGAGGAGTATATTTTTTACTGTAATCAAAATCTTTTACTGCAGAGTAACTTGGTAATCCTGAAGTATGAGTTATTAAGTTACGAATAGATATGCTTGACCATTTTTGTGGAATGTTTGGTAAATAATTTGTAATGGCGTTATCTAATGATAATTTACCTTCTGCTTTTAGTTGCATGATTGCAATCGCGGTAAATCCATTAGTTATTTGGCCAATATTAAAAACGGTATTTGTAGCAGCTAATCTTTTAGCTTTGTTATCAGAAAGACCGTAAGAAACTACTCGCGGAATATAAGGTGCTTGTACGATTGCTAATGATAAACCAGGAATGTTATTTTCTTCCATATATTTGATAATTAGATTATCAACAGTTTGTCCTTGATATATAATATGAAAATCTCCACGCTCTGTTGCTGCAAATGACATGATTGACATAAGTATACCGCCTATTTTTAATCCAAGTTTACTTCGTAAATTTGACATTATCTTTTCCTAAAATAAATAGCAGCTTTTGGTTATGCTAAATTGCTTACTTTGGAACATTATAATAATTTGATATTTGTAGAGACAAGGATTATATAAATTCTTCCTCTGGATCAATATCAATTCCAAGTTCTTCTAATTCATGCAATGCCTGTGGAACGTCTTTTAATAGGGCTTTTAGTAGTGAAGGCTTGCGTATTTGCATTAGTATAGCATGCTTGGGTTGTTGCATGTATTTATTGTAATTATAGATAGCTAGCTCAACCTCTATAGCAATACTGAGTGCTTCAAACTTCTTGCCAGCTAATTTATTTATAATTTTCGTTTTTTCAGCAAAATTAGTAAGCCCAAGATTTTCTAATCGTTCTTGAAGAATTTCAATGGTAGGCATTTCTATTTCAATGGTATCTATATCTTTACCTGCTCCGGCCATAATTAAAATCATAACTATTTCTTTTTTGCCCTTAAGTTGAGCTTCCATTAAAGCATTTCGGCCAAATTGATTCCGAGCATCAATATCAAGATCTTTATGCGCCAATAACAAGCTTAATGTTTCTATGTCATCGTTTTTTACTGCAGCAGTTAAAAGGATTTCACCAGATGTACTTATTCCGTTAATATTGCTTATATCAAACTCTCGATATCTTATACTACTTGTAATAGAGCTTAATGCTAAATCGGCATAATATTGGCTATAAAACGTTATTGCACCAGTTGCTATTCCAATTACAATAAATGATTTTTTAGATTGAGCTAGTTTTGTAATCAATTTCTGTCTGACTAAGTCATTGCTATTCTGGTATAATGCTCTAGCAAATATGCCCTTACTTGGTTTCGAGGTTAATAACATGCGGCTTATTTTTTGGTTTTTTCCGACAAGCAAACTACGAAGACATCTTTTGCTCATTCCATTTATATTGCCTATCGCAACTAATACTATGAAACCAATGGTCAGTTTTTTTAACATGAAATTCCTTTAAATTTAAAGACACTTATTGTTTTATTATTTAAAGGTATTGGTCAATCATTTTCAACATTTTCAATTTTAATATTAAATTGGCAAATGAATTAAAATAAGCGGTCATAATTATTGGAGAGAAATTACATTCGATATAAGATTATTTAATAACTTCTTTGGCAATAGTGTTCATAAGCTCATTAAATCCCTTTAAATAAGCTTGATACTCATTATATTCTGGGCTTTCTTTATCAGCGTATGCTATAGATTCATATGGTATAATTTTTATACCGCTATGAGGATTAAGCGCTATGTTTCTTGTCAAAACCATAACATATTCTATTCTATCAAGTTGCCAATTATGCATAAAATTTTCTGGTTTTTCTTTAACGTCTTTAAGCAATTCAGAAACAGCAGAATATTCTTTTCCATTCTGTTCAAAGGGTATCCTTTTTCCGTTTGGAGCACTCATATATACAATATTATCAACAATCTCATTTGGCACAGCTATTTGAAGTATTCTGCCATGGGGATTTAATCTATAATACATTGATCGTAATTCTTTTAGCTCTTGACTATATTTGTTATATATACTCTCAATTCCTAATTTGTTAAAAATATCTTTTATTGAAATATCAGGAAATACACTTTTATCATCTAAAAAACATTCAATGCTACATGTTCCATAATGAAAACATCCGCCAACAATAAATGCATTCATAAATAATTGTTCAGAAGTTCTTTCATTGTTATCTATACCACGCATAAGCTTTTTACGTTTAAAATTTTCTTTTATTGATTCAATAAGACTAAGTGCTTGATGTTGTTCTATATCTAGATAGCGAATGTAAAGATAATCCTGAGGAGTAGTAGAATCAACAATTCTACGAACTAAGGCTGTATATATGTCTTCAAGAAAAGCAAATTCATTTTTTTGAGCATGAATAAAAGTGGCCATATCTTGTTCATTATATATTCTTTCAGTATTATGCATATCATATAACATGACATATAAACTAGAATCTTTACTTAATTTTTGTAAAAATTTTACCTTATGTTTAGGAGATCTCATAGCACGTAAATGTCCACAAGATTGCGTTTTGCTCTTGCATTGCATTTTTCTGGCATAATCAATTTCAAAAAGGTAATTAACATAGTCATCTAAGTCTAGATAGTTATTTTCAGGTTTAAGAACCTTGAGTCTATCATAAACCAATTTAGGCAAACTTTTCATTAACTCTTCTGCTACTTCTTCTGTTTCACCCGGGTAAATAGCTTCAAACAAATCTTCAATATTAAATTTACAACGTTCCAATAGTAGTTGTACTATTTTTTTGTAGTTATTTGATGCTGCGATTTTTAAAGCTACTTTAGCATTAACGTTAGCTCCATGATCAAGCAGTATTTCAACTAATTCTTGATCTCCTTCTTCTGTTGCAAATATTAAAGCAGTTTTGCCATCGCTATTTTGTTGATCAACATAAGACCCTATATTAAGGAACATTTTAATTATTTCTTTTTTGTGGGATCTTAAACTTTTTGAACAAATTACCTTTATTAAATCCGAATTGCCTTTACCAAAAGTATCAACTCGATTAACATTAGCTCCGGCATTAAGTAATGCTTTTACTTTAAGTTCTTGACCTAATGCGATCGCTCGACTTAAAGCGGTAAATCCGAGCCAATCTGTGGCATTAACATCAGCTCCTGCATCAATTAATATCTGTACTATTTCTAAATTATCGGACATCATTAAAGCATTACTACCATGTTTATTTAGCACCTCAACATCCGCTCCTGCATCAATTAAAATTTTAACTATTTCTTTATTGCTTCTTGCTGTTGACTCCATTAAAGCAGTCCAACCATCTTTATCTTGAGCATTAATATCAAGGTTTTTATGCTGCAATAGCAATTTTAATGTTTCTATATCATTGTTTTTTATTATTTCAATTAAAAGAATTTCGCCAGATTTATTTATATTTATTGCGTTAATATTATCTATATCAAAACCCGGATATTTGGTATTTATAATGGTATTCAAATTTGAATTTTTACGTGTAAAATAATCTAAAGCAGTTGCAATGCTAATCGCAGTAATCAATGGTTTTTTAGATTGGCGTATTTTTGTAGTTAGTATTGTTTGCCATTGTTTTGGTGTAAAAACCCTAGAATATAACCTCATATTTGGCTTTTGGCTTAATAATAAGCTGTTTTTTATTTTTGAGCTTTGTCCAGCAAGTAAATTAGCCGCTCTTTTCCTACTCATTCCATTTATATTGCTTATTGTAACCAATACTATAATACCTATGGTCAGTTTTTTTAACACGAAGTCCCTTTAAATCAAGATATTTTGATGTTTTTAATCTACGAATTTTAGCAACATTTTAAATCTTTAAATGAATTGGTCAATCTTTATAAAATGTTATTTTTACCTACTTAACCGTTAAGTCCTTTTAGCTATAAAAATATGCTTTTGCCTTTTGAAAAATTTTGCATATACCTAAGAAGACACAGAAACTACAAGGGCTTCTCAAAAAAGCTAAAGAACTCAAATAAACAAAGGAATACTTTGTTGCCAATTAAAAAAATTAGTAGGGTCATACTTGTTTTTAATTTGTATTAGGGTGTTAACATTTGTACCATAATATGCATTTAAGAATGTATTACCGACGAGATCATAATCAACAATATTTGCATAAGAATATGGTGATGTAAAAGGCTCAATAGTTGAATAAAATGTATCAATAGTGGCCAAAGCATCAGCTTCTTGATCTTCATCATTCCAACGAATATGCTGAAAAAACCATTCAAATGCTTGTCTTGGAAAGTAAGCTGTATTTCCTTGGGTTAGGGCACCTCCTGCAGAACCAAGCTGAAGGCTAACTGAATATGGCTTATTATTATTGAAAAGATCTTGAAAGAAAGCAACAATAATGCTTATTGCAGGATCAGATAATGGAGCAAAAAGCATTTTCGATTTTGATTTTAAAAATGGAAATGGAGAATCTCCACCTATAATTTTAGCAGCATCGACATAAGGGATAACCTGAAGATTAACTTGAGGATTAAGACTGCTAAATGGGCTCATCCATTCGGTAAATGGTTCATTACCTGTTTTAAAGCCAGTTATGGTGATAGTTCTTAGACCATTTAAATAGTCAAAATCTATTTGTGCTGTTATATCATTTGATAAAGTTGTAATCCATGATTGAAATGCATTTACTATAAGCGGAACTAGTGTTGGATCCCAATTCCATTTTAACTCAAGAAAGCTTACTTTTGGGAGATAAATCATATTAAATGTGAATCCTAAGACTATGCCATATGAACCATTTCCTGCTCCTCGTAATGCAAAAAATAGATCTGAATAATTATTGTTATCAACAGTAATAACATTAAGATCTGCAGTTACTATGGTAATGTTTTTTACAACGTCACAAGTAAGTCCAAATTGACGTGCTAAAAAGCCAATGCCGCCTCCAAGTGTAAGACCGCCTACCCCATTAGTTCCGCAAGTGCCCGTTGGAATTGCGAAATTAAAATTACCAAGCGTTTGAATAAGACAACCTAAACGGGCTCCGGCTCCGACGAATACCTGTTGGTTTTCTATATCAAGCTCAATTGAATTAAAATTTTCTAGATCAATAATATATTGGGGAGATAAGGAACCAGATTCAAAACAATGTCCTCCTGAGCGTATTGAAAAAGCCAAATTATATTGGCGTAATATTTTTAAGACGTAAATTAATTCTGATGTTTTGCATGGCTTAATAATTGCATGAGGGAAAATATTAAAGCGTTTATTATAAATAAAGCGTGATAAGTTATAACTAATACAATTAGGGTAGATGGCATAAGGTAAGTTTTGAAGTTCCAAAGGTATTTCTTGAATTAATGTACACATATTTTGATTTACATAAAGCTGACAAAAAGTATTGTCAGTACATGTAAATTGTGGAAATAGGCAACAACCATATTTTTTTCGTATACATTGGCTTAATAAACTTCGCTTGGGTAATGCTTGATAATGAGTGAAAATAAGCAGTATGAATAAACTAAAATAACTTAAAACACGCTTCATTAAAATTTACCTATTTTTTAATTTGATTGATTTGTGATAAAATACGATTATTTTATATAAAAAGCGATGACTTTATCAAAGTTTACAATTTTCCTTTTAGAAGGTTTACTATGAATTTAAAATATATTCTTATTTCAATTGCTTTATCGGCAACTATGGTACACTTTCAAGCAGCGGCAATTCAGCAACTAAGTTCAGATGAGCAATTTAAAATAGCTGTTAGTATAGGATTATCGGTAGTTGTTATTGGACCAAGCGGAACTAATTTATCTCATAACTCTTTCCTGATTGCTAGTTTCTTATTAAAAGCAAAACATAAGCCTTTATCATACTTCTATTTTGCTTATAAAGAAGATATTCCAGAGTCTTTAAAGAAATACAAAATAGATTCTGGATCTAGTACTGTAATAGCATATTTTATCACGAGTATACTTATGGATGTAAAACCACAGGATTTAAGAGTCTTAACTGAAGAGATTTAATGGCAATCTGTTTGAAGGTGAATTTGATAAAAAATGAATTATAGAATTTCAAAATCTATTGACATTATTATGTCCTTTTTTCGAAGATATTGTTTGTAAAAATTAAGATTTTAAGAACAATTTTTTTAAGAGCAGATGATAATGACGTACAAGAAACAAAGAAACTGTTGTATAATTTTTTTAATCTTCCTATTTTCTCCATGTGTATATAGCTATGAAGATAATAGGCTAATTGCTACTATTACTGCTGGTGTCAATCCTGCTTGGATAGCAATTACTCCTGATAACTGCTTTGGTTATGTAGCAAATAATAATAATTATGGAATTACCGATCAAGATACTGTTAGTGTGCTAAATCTCACAAACAATACAGTTCAGCAAATAATTCATGATGATAGTTTTGATGAACCTTACCGAATAGCTATTAATTCAACAGGAACAAAAGCATATGTAACCAATAGTAATGGTTCAACTATAACCATAATAGATATACCAACTAATACCGTTGAGGGTCTAATTGATGGATTCGATGGTCCTTCAGGTATAGTTATAACTCCTTCGGGTAATTTTGCATATGTTAATAATTATGGTGCTCCGGCTGGCCTAGGTAGCGGTAATGGGAGAACGATAAGTGTTGTTAATTTAAATACAAATACTATTGTTGAAACAATCGTTGTGGGTCTTGCCCCAGCTGCATTAGCAATAACACCTGACGGTGCTTTTGTTTATGTTGTTAATTATATTGATGGTACCCCTAATAACGGTACGATAAGTGTGATACAAACAAGCACTAATACAGTGGTAAAAACTATAACAGGTCTTTCAGGGCCATTTGGAATTGCAATTACTCCTAATGGTAAATATGCTTATGTAACTAATTTTGGTAGCAATAATTTTATTCCAATAGGTACAACTGTAAGCGTAGTTGATTTAAGTAATAATACAATAAGCGCAACTATTAATCTCGCGATACAGCCATCAGGCATAGCTATTACTCCCGACGGTTGTTTTGCCTATGCAACTAATTATAATACGCTTTATTCCCATCCTAAAACTTTTACCGGTTTAACAGCTGGACAAGGTACGATAAATATTATTGATATTGCTACTAACACAGTAATTCCACCAATAATAGCAGTGGGACAATCTTCTAATTCGATTGCAATATCACCAAATGGTAAATTTGCATATGTTACTAATTATACTTCGAATACGGTTAGTGTCGTAAAAATTCCTAAAAGACGTATAGATAGAATGTGGCTGAACTGAATTTTATAAAAATAGAGTAATTATGAAAATGATATTTTTTTATATTTTAATATTATTAGCGCTATCCAATCTAGCTTTTTGCAATACACTAGATATGCAAAGCGATTGCTTTAGTGGTGCTTTGACATCCGGTTTTGTTTTTAAGCATGGTGATTGTAGATTTAAAAAAGTTTACGGTCGTGGAATGGTAAATGTTATAACGGGTGATTTCTGTTATTATACATGTAATTTTGGTGGTATTGGCGCAAAGGTCAGTTATTGGCGTGCATCTGGAAGAACAACATGTTTTAAAAAATGCGCTTGTTTGCAAGAAGTGCCTATCACTCTTTATTTACGCGGATTGCTTGATCTCAACTGTTGCTTGCAGTTATATGCATCATTAGGTGGAGGGGCTATTTGGCTTAAAGAAAATAGTTACTTGTGTAAAGTGAGAAAATGGCGAGGAATTGGAGAAGTTGAAATTGGTTTGAATTATCCAATTTTAAATTGTCTTGATTTTACAACAGCATTTCGTTACCTCTTTCCTAGACAATCCCAAGATTGTAAAAAAATTGACGTGGGCGGATGTGATTTAAGAGCTGGCTTTAGATTATCGTTTTAAGAATTTTTTCCAGAAATAACCAGAAGCTCTTTTCTTTCTACTAAGGAATCGCTTAATTATAACCTGTTTCCTTCATAAATTCTAAGGCAAGGGTAGTCTTACCAATTCGTCGTGCACATTAAGAAGAACAACGGGGCTTCTTTTTAATGCTTTTGCCAGAAGCTGTTTTACATGTCTTTTGAACATTTTATACCTTAATTTGTAAAATCTGCCAACAATTGTCATAAATTATGACAGCAACTGACATTTTTTTA
>Ga0207074_1074_pt1 | contig 16496 bp, 14 predicted proteins | sample Alteio_BWMinHeat_66_FD_153567 | JGI IMG/M metagenome (GOLD analysis project Ga0207074, IMG submission 153567) | Enriched cells from forest soil in Barre Woods Harvard Forest LTER site, Petersham, Massachusetts, United States -... | ecosystem: Environmental > Terrestrial > Soil > Temperate forest >...
GATAGAATCTCCAGCCACCTCCGGAAAATACCCCGGCAAGAGGAGCCGCCCGTGACGACCGCCTGATTTAAAAACGGCCCGGCCGGGCTCTAAACCCTTCAATTCGCTCGGGTGGATAAGATACTCATGGACGACTTTTTGGGAACCCATCGTACCCTTGGGAACTTCGCCTGACATGTGAATCTCCAGCCGGTCAATTCAATTAAAGCCCCTCAATAATATGATTCGGTTCCATAGCTGCACGGTGTTGGCGACGGCTTGGCCGAGCCATCCCGCCCGCGGAAAGCGCAAGCGAATAAAGGGCGGGATCGATGCAAATGTGATATTGGAAATTGTCAGGCTCGGCGGAATTTCCTACCATAGATTTTGCTTCGGCTTTGACCACTCGATATCGAAAATCCGTTTCAAAAATGTGCTTCTGTAGTTAATGTTACATTAACTCGGAATTCCGCCGAAAACGATGACTTGCCGGGTAAAATCTGTTGCGAAATAGCGTATCCGGAGTTGACCTTGGGTCGACTCAATATGGCCGTCCGCACGCCCCCCCTCCATCGACGGGGTGCGGGGTCAGGTAACCGCTTCGCTTTTCCTTCGGAAATTCCCTGACCCCGCACCCCTAACGTCAGATTGAGAGGTAAATGGTGGGGGTGGGAATAGAGATCGATTCCAGGGGGGCGTGCGGAGGGAATATGACAAAAATCAGTTCAAGAAAGGACAAAAAGTGTCTTAGGTTTTGAATGCAAATCTAGGAGTGAGCAGTGCGACGAATTAGCCAAAAAGCAGGCCCTTCGTTCGTACTAGGAGAAATATTTCTTGAACAACTCCTGCGAGAGCTTTGCTCCTTCTGGGCTTAAATAGACAGACTTGGCCTTGCACTTCGGATCCGAGATCCATCCTTTTTCATGCAGTCGATCCATTGTATCCCAATCAAATCCTTTCCAGGCTCTGATCGGCTCGCGATCCCGATCTTTAGGCGGCTCTAGGAACTAACTCGAAGCGAATCTCACGCCCCAGTACATGGCCAGCGCGTGCCAGGGTGCTCAACGTCAATGAATCATTACAAGGGTCCAGCAGCCGTTCCAGATGACTTCGGCTGGTCTTCATTCGTCTGGCCATCTCGGCTTTTGCCAGATGCTTTTCCTTCATGGCTTTTTGAATTTGCCATGCAAGGACTCGTTTGACGGCCACCGCTTGAGCCGTTTCGTATTCCCCTTCTTGCTTTAGGAAATCATCAAAAGAAGAGCCTACGGCTTTATTTTTCTTTTTCATGTTATAACCTCCCGCATTCGCTGTCGTGCAATCACCATTTCGGCCTTAGGTGTTCCTTGCGTCTTTTTAATGAACCCGTGCAGTAAAACCAAATGCCCCTGCGCCAACATAAACATCACTCGCGAAATCCTGTGACTAGGTAAAGTGCTGCGAACTTCCCACAACCCTGCCCCCAACGGACGGCACACCGGCATCCCTACAGGCCAGCCATATTCCACCGTCGCAATATCCTGTCCAATGGCCCGCCGGTCCTCGGAATCTAACGCTCTCAGCCATTCCCTGACAGGCTCTCGACCGCTAGAGGATCGATAAAAACGCGCGGGGACTTTCTTGAGGTCCGACGACATTACATGCTCAAGTGTACCATAATTGGTACATATTGCAAGGGGTGATTAGTCGAAAATTGTGGGACACTTTTTGGGACACTCTGTATAAGAATCGTACGGTTTCGGTCGGGAAGGTCTGGAAGGATTCTCCGTCGGAGACGGTATTTTTCGGCGAGGCCCGGAACCCCATCTAAACAGCTTATGAAGCTGCCGCTCTAACCATCTGAGCTACCCCGCCAAAAAGCGTCTAAATCAGACGGAATTATAACATTTCCCGAGGGGAGACCGGGTCGGCAGCGATCGCGACTTATTTCGTGCGGACGCGTGCGATCTTCCCGGCTCCACTTTCGGCTAACCAAAGATCGTCGTTCTGTCCCACCACCATATTTCGCACGGTGCCGCCACCGCTTGGAATGGGCCAGGATTCCATCCGCTTTGTGCCTGGATCGAAGCGCACCAATCTATTTCGGTCCTCATCGCCTGTTTCGCAAAACCAGACCGCGCCATCGGACGTGATCGCCATGGCATAGGGTCGACTGCCTCGCCCGCCGGGAGATCTAAACTCTTCTACGCGGCCCATCTTCGGATCGAGATGGGCCAGGTACCCGCGTGCGTAATCGGTGTAATAGACCGTGTCATCTTGAGCGATGGCAAGACGTCGCGGCCGAGCGCCTGCGGCCGGCAACAAATACTCTGTAATATCCATGGTTTGCGGATCGATCGATGCGATCTTATTCGTATTGAACTCGTCGAAGTACGGTGTGTCTTCGGAGTTGACCTGTATCCCGTAAGGCCGGGCGTGACGAGTCGGCAGCGGTACGAGCGTTATCTGGCCATTGGTCGGGTCTAGTTTCCCGATGAAATTGCCTTCCTGAACGGTGAACCACAGGATCCCGCGCTGGTCAAAAACGATCGAATGGGGGTCTGTCGCCTTCGGATTCGTCATCTTAAATTCGATGATTCCTCCCGACTTCGGGTCAATCTCTCCTATGAGCGCCGCCGAATTCCCGGTGTACCAAACGCGACCATCCTGCCCAACAATGATTCCATGGGGACCAGAGTTTGGAGTCGGCAAAGCGTATTCTTTGAAAGTCTCCGTTTGGGGATCGAACCGGCCGACGACGTTGGCTCGCTGCCCGGTGTACCAGACCGAGCCATCGGGCGCAAACGCAGGGTCATGTGGGAACGGTGGTTTGCTGGGTGTCAGCCATTCCTGAAATCGCGGCTCCTTAGCGGAAGCCACGCTGTATAGCATTCCAATAGATAGAAGACAAACGGCTACCAATGCGCTCTTAATCACCGCCCATCTGCGGTTAACCATGGGATTAGATGACAGCTGTTAAAGGAGGCTGGCAACGTTTGGGGCATTTCAGACGCGCTTTCCAGCGGCGGCGGAGACCCCAGGGGGGAGCCAATTTCAACTCCAGGTGATCACATCCGCATTTGAAAAAGAGCGGTTGTGCCTTGGCCACCCAGGCGTCCAAACGCTCTTGGACGTCCCGAGGAGGCGTCTCTTCGCTTTCCATTTGTACGGGAAGCGTGCGCCCTGCTCCTGCCGCAGAGTGTCGGTTTCCCTCCAAAGCCTTGAGGATGTCGGCGGCTTCCAGCGGCAATAAATAATATCCGGCTTTCCAAACGGGGCTTCCCTGCGTTTCATCGGCCTCAACGCAAAACACCAAATATCGGCCGGAGGCACCGAACTTCTCCTTAAAAAACTTCGGCGCCCCTTGGGAGATAAAATCGGAGGGTTTCAGTCCAAGTTTCTGACTGCAATCGCGCAAACTCAACGGAATTGATTCCGCGGTTGGTTCCTCTCCGTAACGGCCTGTCAGCAATTTGCCCATGGCATTCGGTCTTTCAACTTCTCATTGAAAAAACAGCCCGTTCCCGCTATATCTGAATCGGCTATGGAACAAGGCGCTGCGCTCTCGGATTTTTTGAACCTTTCCTCCCGGACAAGTACATTTATCTCGATTGATGTCGTTGGATCTACCGCGCTCAAATCGGGAGAAAACGAACAAGACATTATCTATACTTTTTTGTCTTATCACAAACTCGTCAGCCAGCTGACCTATGACCACCACGGCGATGTATTTCACATTACCGGCGATGGGATCATGTGCCGTTTTCAGCGCGCGGATGATGCCGCCAGCCTGGCACAGGCCATCTTACGCGATCTGTCGGCTTTCAACAAGAAACAGAACCGCCTGAATCATCCGCTCCGACTCCGGGTCGGGGTTCACACGGGCGAGGTCATGGAAAGTGACACGCTTTCTTCCGGGCAATTGATCTCCCACACGATCGATATCACAGCCAAAATTCAGCGAAATGCGCCGCCTGACCATGCGCGCTTATCCGAAGCAACCATCGCCCAGCTCAAGGAAAAGGACGCCTACTATCGCGTCGGATGGGACGCGACCCTGGGCATGAATATCTATGAGTATAAAACGAGCGCAACCGCCAGCGCTGCGCCGCGCCAGATTCCAGATCCGGCTCGGGTATTGATCGTGGAGCAAGAACTCGACGAAATCACCCAACTCAAAAAAACGTTCTTTGGCCGACGTCACGATGCCTTATCTGTCTACACCCAGAATCAAGCCGCCTTGTGTATAGGGGTGTGGAAGCCGCATCTGGTCCTGATCAGCGCGGATCTGCCCTGGAACACCGGCTGGGAACTGCTTACGGGACTTCGTGCCGACGCCACCATGTCCGCCATTCCGATCATTACCATGTCACGCCAGACGACTGGGGATGCGATCCAAAAATGTTTCAAAATGGGCGCGAATGGGTTTCTGAGAAAGCCTTTGGACGGCCAGCAGATTTTGAAAAGAGTCGAGTTGGTGATGCGTGAGTTCTATCTGTAAACGTGAAACAAGAAAACCGCCACCATAGCGGCCATCACTCCTCCACACAAGATCCACCACCGAAAACTCGATCCAGGAGGAGACGCTCCTAAGCGCCTCAATGAAGCGCTGGCCGCCGCTCGGACCATGGGATCGCGCCGCCGGTAGGCGCGGCACAGCGCCGAAATCGCCCGCGGATCACCCATCTCTCCCATGGCATAGGCCGCATGAAAAGCCACTTCCCGGTTGGGATGATGCGCCAACTTGTCTAAGGCCGGAATAATGCGTGCGTCCTGGTAGGTCCCGAGCACATGCGCGATAAATCCTTGAATGACAGGATGCGGCCGTTCGGATTCAGATAAGAGTGCGGGCAATATCTCGGGCTCATGAAATTGAGCCAGCGCCCAAACGGCCGCGGTCCGAAGCTCTTCGTCGCCGAGCTTGGCCGCTTGAGTCAGCACGCCGATGGCACGGCGGTCGCCGATCCGTCCTAATACTTTGGCCACGCCCGCCAAGCCCGGCTTGGCCTGGTCGCCCAAGATGCTGATGAGCGCTTGAACGACGCCGAAGCCTTTTTGGGCCATGCGAATTGTCGCTTGCTCTTTGACGAACGGGTCTTCGCTGGCCAGCTCTGCGAGGTCCTGATCAAAAAATTTGCCGTTCGTGGGCTCCGGTGATGGGGCCGCCGTATCCATTTGAACCGGCTGGCCTGCTTCATTCCGATGGCAATAAGGACAGACCGTCATTCCACGGGGAATGTCCTTGTGACAATAGGGGCAAGGCTTAAGGATCATGGCCTTTGTATGTGCCATGACAAAATGCCGATTTCAAGATGAGTTTGGTGGAAGGTTAACTGCTTTTTTGGGTTTTTCGGGGGAGAAGCGCCGCCACCGTGTCGCCCAAGTCTTCCGGGCTCTTCGCCACGCGAATACCGGCGCGCTCCAACGTGCTCATTTTCTCGGCGGCCGTGCCCGAGCCCCCTTCGATGATCGCGCCGGCGTGTCCCATGCGGCGGCCCGGAGGTGCCGTCTGACCGGCAATAAAAGCCGCCATGGGTTTACTCATTTTCTTTTTAAAGTACTCCGCCGCCTCTTCCTCCGCTCGCCCGCCAATTTCGCCGATCAAAAGCACGGCTTCCGTCTGGGAATCTTTTTCAAAGAGCTCCAGCAAATCGGTAAAGGAGCTGCCGATGATCGGATCTCCTCCGATACCGATCACCGTCGATTGCCCGATGCCGCGCTGGGTCAGCTGCCATACCGCTTCATAAGTCAGCGTTCCGGAACGGGACAGGACGCCCACGGAGCCCGGTTTGTGAATGTAGCCCGGCATAATGCCGATTTTGCATTCGCCGGGCGTGATGAGGCCGGGTCCATTCGGACCAATCAACCGACCCAGCCAGCCAGAGGTCCTTAGTTTAGTTTTGATTCGTGCCATATCGAGAACGGGGATTCCTTCGGTAATCGTCACGATGAGGCGTATTCCTGCATCGACCGCTTCTAAGATGGCGTCAGAGGCGAACCGGGCGGGGACGAAGATCATCGTAGATTCGGCGCCGGTGGCTTCAACAGCCTGCTTGACGGTATTGAAAACTGGAATTTGATCGATCTGGGTACCCCCTTTGCCCGGGGTCACGCCTCCCACGACTTGTGTCCCATAATCTCGGCAACCACGTGCATGAAATGTCCCAGCCGAGCCGGTGATGCCTTGAACAATGACCTTGGTGTCTTTGTTTACAAGAATGCTCATTGCTCTCTATTCGTCTGTCTCATGGGGCTCATACCAAACGAGCCCCGATTACGACCTCGGGGATGACGTTCCGGGGTTAGCGGGTGGCCGCCACGATTTTCTCTGCCGCCTCGGTCAAATCTTTGGCCGCGGTCAGCTTCAATCCCGATTCCTGCAGGATTTTTCGTCCCTCATCGACATTTGTGCCCTCTAGGCGTACAACCAAAGGGATCTCCATATGGACGTCTCGGGCCGCCGCAACGATGCCATTGGCGATGACATCGCATTTCATAATTCCCCCAAAAATATTGACCAGGACGCCTTTCACCTTGGAATCGGAAAGAATTATACGGAAGGCTTCGGTGACCTGCTGCGTATTGGCACCGCCGCCCACATCGAGAAAATTGGCCGGGTCGCCGCCGTGCACTTTAATCAGATCCATCGTCGCCATCGCCAGACCTGCGCCATTGACCATGCACCCGATGCTCCCGGAAAGCGCGATGTAATTGACCCCCGCCTGCGACGCGCGGACATCAAGCGGATTTTCCTCCGCCAAATCCCGCCAGCCCTGCGCCTCCGGATGCCGGAAAAGCGCGTTATCATCGATCGTCATCTTGGCGTCCATGGCCACTGCAAAACCTTGCGACGTCAATCCCAACGGATTAATTTCTAAAAGAGAGGCATCCTGAGCGAGAAAGGCCTTAGCCAGATTTTGGACCACAGAACCGACAGATTCCAGGACTTTATCTTGAAGACCCAAACGCTGAGCCAGAGACCGCGCCTGCTCGGCAGTCAGACCATTTGAAGGATCGACAGGTTCAAAAACAAGAGCCTCTCGACGGTTATGCGCTAGTTCTTCGATATCCATACCCCCCTGCGCCGACGCCATCAGCACCGGCTGGCCTTTGGCCCGGTCAAGAACGCAGGCCATATACAATTCGCGCTGCACCGTTTGAGCCTGTTCGATATAGAGCTTCCGCACGACGACGCCTTCCGGACCGGTCTGCGCGGTCACCAGTTTTTTGCCGAAAAGGCTTTTTGCCGCCGCCTCTAATTCAGCATTTGTTTTGGCCATCAAGATGCCGCCGGCCTTTCCCCGACCGCCCGTGTGCACTTGGGCTTTGACAACCCAGGCAGGAGGCGGAAGTTTCGCGATGACGCTAGGGAAGTCGTCCAGCGATAAAAGAGGAATGCCGGCAGGCACAGGAATACCGACCTGCTGCAGGACCGCTTTGGCCTGATATTCGTGAAGTTTCACTGCGGATTAATGTGGGACGGTAGCGGAATTCCGGTTGGCGATCGCTTCATAACGCAGACCCTGCGGTCCCACATACTGGGTCAGAGGACGGATCAGGCGGTTATTGCGGTATTGCTCAATGAAGTGAGTGCACCAGCCAATGACGCGACTGGTTGCAAAAATCAGCGGATAAAGATCAACAGCCATATTCAGATACTGAAAGACGGAGGCCGAGTAAAAATCAAGGTTCGGATTGATTTTCTTTTCATTGACCATAATCTTTTCGATCGTTTCGGACATCTCAAACCACTTCTTCGGGCCGATTTTCTCACTGAGCTCTTTGGACATCCGCTTGAGAATGGCGGCGCGCGGATCGACGGTGGTGTACACGCGGTGACCGAAGCCCATGATTTTTTTCTTGGCGGCCAGCTGTTCCCGAACGAACGCTTCGGCTTTATCCACCGTGCCGATTTTCAGGAACATCTCCATGACACGCTGGTTGGCCCCGCCATGCAGAGGCCCTTTGAGCGCGCCTACCGCGCTGGTGACCCCGGAATAAATATCGGATAACGTCGAAATCGTGACGCGCCCCGCAAAGGTCGACGCATTCAGCTCGTGATCCGCCTGCAAAATCAGCGAAATGTCCATGGCGCGCCGCGACAAAGCATCCGGCTTCTTGCCGGTCACCATGTAGAGAAGATTGGCGGCGTGATCGAGGGACGGATCCGGCGAAATGGGTGTTTGCTGATGACGAATACGCTCGATCGCCGCTGTGAGTGTTGCGAACTGAGCGGTGAGCCGGAGGGTTTTTCTTACATTCGCGGGTTCACTGTTGTCTTCGGCTTCCGGGTCCCATGCCGCCAGCGCGGACACGGCGGTGCGCAGCCAGGCCATGGGATCGGTTTTGGCCGGAATCATCTTTAAAAGGAGGAGAAGATCATCCGGGACTTCCCGGTTCTTCCGGAGTTCATTCTGGAAATGCTCCAACTCGGTTTTGCTCGGCAATTGTCCGTAAAGAAGCAGATAGGCGACTTCCTCATACGTGGACTTCTCCGCCAATTCGTTGACATCGTAACCGCGGTATCGAAGGATTCCTTTATCGCCGTCAATAAAGCAAATCGTGGACGTCGTAATGACAACGTCTTCAAGTCCAACCAAAGGTTCTGTCATGACAGGAGCCTTTCTCTAACGCCGAATACCATTCACAAATCCTAAAAACTCTTCCCGGGTGCGCGGGTCGGTCCGAAAAACCCCAACCATGGCGCTGGTGACGGTGGGCGAACCTTTGCTCTGCGCTCCACGCATCTCCATGCAAAGATGGCGCGCTTCCATGACCACGGCGACACCGAGAGGTTTCACTTTCTTCAAAATCGTTTCCGCGATCTGGGAGGTGAGGCGCTCTTGAACCTGCAAACGACGGCTAAACGCCTCAACCAAACGCGGAAGTTTGCTTAAGCCGATGACCTTTCCATCCGGGATATAGGCGATGTGGCATTTCCCGAAGAAAGGAAGCAGATGATGCTCGCAGAGCGAGTAAAAGTCAATGTCCTTGACCAGAACCATTTCACTGTAAGTCACCTCGAAGAGCGCTTCGTTGATGAGTTTATCAACGTCAATGGTATAGCCCGCCGTCAGCTCCCGAAACGCTTTAGCCACCCGCTGAGGTGTTTTGACGAGCCCTTCCCGGCGAGTATCTTCCCCGATGGAAATCAGCACCTCCCGCACTAACGCGGGCAAATCGGGTTTTGATTGAGCCAGGACGGGCATGATTTTTGAAACGGCGCTCATGGAAGAAGTCATTATACCTAAAAAGATTTGGGGAGAAATTTGGGCATGTCCGCCAGAGTCCCTCGGCGCACGGTTTCTTTCTCGAGCTGACCGTGGGAATCCCAATGTCGAACCCGCACATGGGGTCCCTCGGCGGTCACCTCTTCCCACATCAAATCAATCTGTCCTTTTTCACCAATCGAAAGTCGCGTCTGCGACGAATCCGCGGCCCCGTCGCGCAGGAGAATCCCGTTATCGGACCAAAGGCGCTGACCCGAACGCGCCAGCGTTTGCGCCCTCCATTCGTCACCCGCCGGCAAAGCGTCTTTCCAAACCACCACCAACTCGTTCTGACGACTGAAACGCGCCTCCTGCAGAAGGGGATGCCCCGGCGGGGTCAGTGAAATTCCATCGGAATTCCAGACCGGCTGGCCATCTCCGTCCATATAGAGTACGCTCAATTCCTGGCCTGCAGGCGTCTCGCGCGAACGAATAATAAAGAGACCGCCTTCGCCGTCTTCCACCTTTTTCTCCACCTCATGATTGGCAAGAACGGGCCCGAAGACCATTCCCACAATCAAGGATACGCCGATGATTTTTCGCCCTAAGATTTTTAAATCAGGGATCACTTGTGTATCATACTTTTTGCCATGCGCGTGATCGAAATCGCAATGGAAATTGCTCTGCCGCCGACGCTTCTGGAATCCGTTTGGAACCGTTATGGGTTTCGTCCCGTGCGTGACGTAGCGATGTCCACGTCCGTAGGGGGCATCGGCCCTCTTCTGCGCGACCGTATCTTTGAACAAGCGGATAAAAGAATTGACGTCATCGGCGTCAGCCCGCTTTATGAAACGACCTGGATCCAGAGCTGGTTTGACTGGGGTCAGCTTCACTTGGAGAAGCGGGAAGTTCTGCCCTATTTACGGGAATTTCTGAAAGACACTGGCCTCGCTCTGCCGATCGCGATGTACGACGGAACCGTGGCTCAAGTTCATGTCTGGCAGGCCTCGTATGGCCGGGCCTCCGTCTATTTTCTGGACTGCCAGCCCATCACGCACGTCGTCTACCCCAGCGAGGAAGACGCTTCATCGAAGCAAGCGAAGCCAGTGAATTGGGCGGACGAACTCCGCTATAAACAAAGCTGGCTGATCGGGAGGGGAACGCTGGCCCTGGCGAAAGCGCTCGATTTTGCTCCCGATATCGTGGTCATGAGCGAAACCCCGACTCTCCTGGCGCACCATCGTTTGGTCCAGGACGCTTTCCGCGGAGATGCTTTCTTCGAAAAGACGCATTACATTTTTAATGACCATACCCCCATGGAATATGCCCATCCGATTTGGAACAAAACCACCGTGACGCGAATGAAAATAGACATCTCTTCCTACAAACCGCCCGCTTCGCCGGCGGACCGCGGCGAAATTGATATCACCCGGCTCCTGGTCGGTTTGGTGGAGGGCGTTTTTGGTGTTTCAAAGAAACATGGCCTGGTGATGCAGGCCATGCCCTCTCTTCGAGACTTTGCAGGGAAGATTGAATCGATTACCAACGGCGTTAAATTGGACTTTTGGCAGGCTCCCGAATATCGGAACGCCGCCTCGTTAAGCGACGAGGAGCTTTTGAAAACTCAGCAGCGCAAAAAATCCGAATTGCTCGACTGGGTCTGGCGCCACTATGGCCTTTGGCACACCTGGAAAGAGCAGGTGAAAGGAAAAGCCGTCGTCCTCTGGACGCGCCGCATCACCGGCTATAAAAGAATGGACATTCTGTGGAAGCTCTGCAAAGACCCCGGCCTCAAGCGCCAATTTATTGAATTCGATATTGTCCTATTGATCGGCGGCCGCATTCACCAGCATGACGATCAAGCCCAAACCATGATCTATAACCTGCTGGATCTCATTAGTGGAGATCCCATCCTTCAAGAACGGATCGTCCTTCTGGATAATTTCAACGTGTGGATGGCTCCACGGTTGTTTCATGGGGCGGATGCGGCTATCATGCTGGCGGACGATGGACGGGAAGCTTCGGCGACTGGTTTTATGAAAGGCCAAGTCAATGGGAATATCATCATCGCTACCGATGACGGGGCCATCCCGGAATCTGTAGTATTTGCCGGACGCGAAACAGCCGGCCAAACAGCCAACGGCTTTGAAGTTCCATACGTGAACGGACATCCTACGGCCGAAGGCCTAATGCGCGCCTTCAAGGCTTTGAAGCAGGTCCTCAAAAACCCGGTTCAACAGGCGGCCATGATCCGCGCCGCCCTCGCGGCATCTCCGCAGGTCAGTATTGAACGGACAGTGGCAGAAACTGTGACTCTATACGAGCGCGTTTTAAGCCAAGCCCCTACCGCCTCTGCTGTTAAATAGAACAACTCTTCCGCGCGAATCTTCTCCTCAAATATTGGTTGAATTCTAGATAAGAATCAATACAGTAATTTCTCTAATTTTGGGTCCTTTTTCCCTTGTAAATGGTTATTAATTGAGGTAGGAATGGAGCGCCATGACAGGAAGGTCCTTCCAAAAAAGGTTTTTACAGCGAACGCTGGCTAACAACAACGGGACCATTATGCTCATTGTCATCTTAATTACAGCCATTCTCGCGTTCTATTTAATCAGTAATACGATGATCAAGAATTCGATGACCGACTCCAAGCAGCAGACGAACGTCAATGCGCAGGCAAATAATATTGCGCGCGCCGGCCTGATTGATGCCATCAACTGGTTCCGCTCGCAGGCCTCTCAACCCGTCCGCCAAGGCGCTCTGGCTTATGCGGACGCGGCCTTCAGTCCGAGCAGCGCCAGTGACACGATTGATTCGACCATTGGCCTGGTCAAAGAATCGCAAATCGGCGACATGGACATGCTTTACGGTCGCTATGAAGTCCATAAGCAGTCCAATCCGGCGACTTACCCTTACGATGCCCACGCGGTGCATGACGTCAGTGGTCTGAGAATCGCCGGACAATCCGCGGGAGCCGGGCTGGCCTGGTATATCGAAAGCGTGGGCTACCTTTATCAGAAACTTAGCCCCGCGGCGGCGTTCAACCAGTCCCCAAATCGGATCATCGCGCGGTCGCGCGTCGCTACGGAGATTCGCCGCATCGCCGTCACCCTCCCGGGCAACTGTGCGGTGATTACCAACAGCCAGACTTCCGTCACCTGCCAAAATAACGGCCGCATCATTGGTGGTACAGGAAATATAGGTCTGGGGTATTACTCGGGGGCTACCGCTCCAACGATCACGGGCTCAGGCTCCCAGATCACCGGTGGTTATGCAAATACCTATAGCTTGTATTCAGCCACGTACCCCGTTGTCAGCTTCGCAAACATTTTCGGATTGACCCCCAACGAACTGCGGCTCATGTCGGATGTTTATGTCACGGCGTCCAACCCGCTTCCAGCGAGTTACCCTTCCATGGCAGTCGTGTATGTGGACCAGAACCAAACATTTGATGATTCAAATCCGCTACAGGGCGGAGGAATTTTATATGTGAACGGAAACCTGACCGTCGCGACGACGTCGAACGCACTCTTCAGCGGCGTGATTTTCGTGACGGGAACAACCACCATCAACGGGCCCGCCCTCATCTCAGGCGTTGTGATCTCCGGAGGAGCCATCACTTTGAACGGCGTAAGTGACGTTTCGGAAGTCATTTACGACGGGACCATTATCAATTCCGTCCGTCAGCAGGCAGGCCAATATCGTGAAAACAAATCGGTCTATTATGCCTTCTCGGCTCTGCAATAGAGAATCGGGCGTCACGCTGATTGAAATCCTGATCGGGATGGCAATCTTTGCCATGATCGCGCTGGCCGTGGGGTCCAGTCTTTTCCAGAATTTTAAAGGGATGCGAATTATTAAAGACAAAGCCTTTGCCGCCGAAAAAGCCATTCAGATGATGGAAGAATTGCGCTCGATCATTGCGGATACCAGCGCCAAAAATGTCGGAGTATTGGACAATTATGATGATGGAACGGCCCCGAACTATGTTCTCACAACCCATACCGATGTGACGAGCGCGGGCAACGTGGGGGATCCACTCAGCGGCAATGCCAGCCGACGATATTATCGCATTGTGAACGTCACCCAAATGGCGAATGAACCTCTGGCCCGGCGCGTCCAGATCCGTGTGTATCTCGCCGCCACCGCAACACCTTTGGCGGAAACCTACAGCGTCCTTTACACGATTCAAAACCAGTATGTTCCCACTCAGGTATATGACACCTATATCCTGGCGCTGGAAAACGTGCCGGGATGGTGGGCGTCTTTATCGACGATGAAGTCCAGCCTCGATAATATTATTCAAGACCTCCATACGCGCAACCCGGGCCTGGAGTTCCGGACACACTGGATATCGCAGCTCTCCTACGGACGGGATCCTTACTACAGCCCCTACGTAAACAGTACAACTTATTCGGATGTAACCGCGCCGACGGGCATTTATTTTTATCCTTCGTTGATGCACGCGGGTGGCTCCGATTTTTACTACTACGTGCCGACCTCATTTAACGGTCGGATCAACCTCGACGGAACGCTGACCAACTGGACCACTGCGAGTCCAACGGCGAACCAATATTCCCTCGCCGACCAATTTAATCATGCGGAACGCTACCCGGATGAACTGAGCCTTTACAATTCCGCCGTCGCTTATGCATCCGCTAATAATTTGACGACGCCGGAAATCACCTGGCGATTGCTTCTGGAACAAATGAATTCGCAACCGTGGCTTTACAAAAACATCCTCCTGATGAATTTGCATGGCGAATTGCTCCCGATGCCGCCCATTCGGAACTACTCCGACCCGGCGAAAAGCCCCGGGACCAATGCCAATGTTCGCGCCGTGGCGCATCCTCAGCAGCTGTCCTACAATGCAGGAGCGGCGGTGTCGCTGCGCGTCTATGCTTACGTGACGAACCCCACTTCTGGAGTATGGACCAGTACGTCCACAATTTCGACCATGACGATTGTTCTTCCGAATATTTCGCTCACCTCGGGCAACCTTGCGAGCGTTCGCATCGCCTCCGGAACGGCCGCCGCCAGCTATTCCTGGCAGAACGCTCCCAATGTGTTGACCAAAACGATGTGGTACACGATTGCGGGGGACCAGCCGTCCGTCGGCCAGACACTCATCACGCTTTATAATACGCCTGTTCTACAAGGGCTGGCCGCAGGCAATACCGGTTTGCCCTCTTCCGCCCGCCTATACGGCTTGGACTATATCCCGTGCCAAGTCTCGGCGGTTGCGAACTTTACCGAAGGTAAGGGAGATTTGACCGTCGTTAACAGCACGGCGCCAAAAAATACCGCTCGCTGGGTCATTAACTTCAATGCCGGTGCTTTTCCAACCTCGCAGACCCCTTACGAATTTGATCTCCGCATCGGCACGCATACCGTAACGCCTTCGGGTAATCTGAGCGATATGTCAGATACCTTCGTATGGGTCGGCTCCAGTGCTCCCATTACCGAGCAATACCAATTCATGGGTGATCCCCGTCATATGCCCTACACAGATGTCAAAACCTACCATGGGTATAATTGGTGGTTTAAAAATATTTCCGCGTTAGGATACGACGGGTTCACGAAGGCCGTGAATGACGGGTGGACCAGCAATTCCAACACGGCCGGTATGGGCGTGATCTACTCCGACTTTCCACGTTTCATGCAAATTCTTCGAGCGGGCCTGCTGAATTCAGGGGCGATCTGGACGACGATGAGCGGTTGGTCAATGTTCTACATGGGCATGGGCGGCGAAATGGGAGATGACGGACACGTCAATTCGAATTACACCAATGGCCTCCCGATCATCGCGACCCCTTGGTCTCCGGCATCCTCTAGCCTTATTAATGTCAATGAAATGATCACCGATACCTGGGCCGGAACGGCGAACCAAGTCAACATGCGGCTGGTTGCGAAACAAGGAGGAAGCTGGACTTCGTTTCCGTGGCTGGGCGAGCTCTACCCGGATTCCGATTATGCGACGTGGTCATGCGCCGCGTGCGCCACTCCCGGCAACTTGCCCACAGGATCCGGCAGCAACTACTACCGCTCTCAATATTTCGATTCTACTTACAAATTATTTCCTTCTTCCTCCGTCGTGCGCGCCGCTCAGATGGTGGCCCCCAGTTTTGTTAACGGGAATCCGGCAGCCGACAGCACGCATGCGCTCAACCACAATTCCGCCGACAGTGGAGTCATCACCACGACCGGAACGACCGTGTCAACCGTGTTTAATTTTCCTTTAATCACGAATATCAGCAATACAGGTCAAGAACGTCCGTTCACGTTGACGGGTGCCACCCTCAGCCCGGAGTGGGCGGATTCGATTTATTCCAGCCAACGCACGACCACGGGATTGCTTGAAACCTACTTCGACTCCGTCAGCGGAGCGGCTTGGAACAGCAGCGCGCTCATCTCAATTACGAGTGGGACCAACAGCACGCACCTGGTCGTCAACGGCGTCGCCTCGCAATCCAACTTCGGCACTCCAGAAATTGGAAAACTCATCATGATCAGTATGATTCGCGGCTATCAGCAATCGGGCAATCCCAACCTGGTCTCCACCGGCCGGGTCACGCAAGTTCCCCTGATCACGATTAGCAGCCCGACGATCGGGCAACAATTTCTGAATCCCACCAATATCAGCATTCAGTGGTCAAGTGCCTGGACGCGGTGGGATGGGCAGCTGTACACAGATACTTATTCGGCGGGGTTTTCAGAAGCGGTGACCACGACTTACAACATTAAATACTCTACCAATACGGGGAAATCCTGGGTCTTTGCGGATGACAATTCCGCTGCTTCTGCAGGCGTGCTGAACAGCGCTCACAGCTTCTCAAGCCCCTATACGTGGAACACTCCTGCAAGCACATTTCACGAAGGAGATTACCTCATCCGGGTGGAACAATACCGCCAGAATTATCCGCTGCATTACACCTATCACGAACGCGAAGTGTATCTCCAGCGCTGATGAACGCAAACTTTCAGGGCCAGCGACGTGGCCGGTCCTCTGGCTTTACAATCATCGAGGTTATGCTTGCCAGTGCGTTGATCGGCCTCTTCATGGCGGCCGTTGTGACATTTTTTAAGACGACGATTACCGCATTTAGCTCGCTCGAATCGCAAAGCACTTTGAAGACGGGGGACCAGAAAGCGTTGAACCGCATTGAACTCGTCTTGACCGAAAGCAAGCGCCTGTTCCAGAACAATGCGAACGATAGAGCTTTCTTTTCCCGCATTCAATATGGCTCTGGCGTCCCCGCAGCGATCAGCGGAAGCACTCTGCCCATCGTCAATACCAACGGGAGCCTTTCTCCCAGCTCCGGAACATTT